>ERZ772945.41-NODE-41-length-89168-cov-10.121587_pt1 | contig 89168 bp, 89 predicted proteins | sample MGYA00511681_ERZ772945 | MGnify/ENA primary metagenome ERZ772945 (study PRJEB29015, sample SAMEA2737943) | human oral metagenome | biome: human oral; feature: human-associated habitat; material: dental | place: China | collected 2143 ...
ACTTATGCCTGCGGCTTTGGGCGTTCTTGAAGAGCTTGGAGGAGATGACGAGGAACTGAGTGACGAGGCGGAAGCATAATATTTGATGCGTTCGAATAAATATGCTTACTTCATTTGCATATACAGAGAAATTCTTTGCTTTACATCTGAATATTTACTAAATCAAGTAATGGCATCTTCAGCACTCATTTTGTCGTACGCTTCGGTATAACAATGTATGCGCTCCGTGATAGTAGGAGGGGTTATGTCAGAGAAGTCTTTTCCTCAAGGGTTTTTGTGGGGTGGCGCAACGGCGGCTAATCAGTGTGAGGGTGCCTATAACGTTGATGGCCGCGGACTTGCAAACGTAGACGTGATGCCGCATGGCCCCGAGCGCTGGGCAGTTGGCATGGGTGATCGCAAAATGCTGAGCTTTGAAGACGGCTATTATTACCCTGCCCAAACCGGTATCGATATGTATCATCACTACAAAGAAGACATTACACTCTTTGCTGAGATGGGGTTTAAGACATACCGCTTGTCTATTGCGTGGACGCGCATTTTTCCTCATGGTGATGAAATAGAGCCTAACGAGGCAGGGCTTCAGTTTTATGAGGATCTTTTCCGTGAGTGCAAGAAGCACGGTATTGAGCCTTTGGTAACCATTACGCACTTTGACTGCCCTATACACTTGATCAAGGAATACGGCGGCTGGCGCAGCCGTAAGCTCATTGAGTTTTACAAGCGCCTTGTGACAGTACTGTTTACCCGCTATAAGGGACTTGTGAAATATTGGCTTACCTTCAATGAGATCAATATGATTTTACATTTGCCTTTTATGGGTGCGGGTCTGGTATTTTCCGAAGGTGAAAATAAACAAGCAGTCGAATATCTTGCAGCGCACCACGAGCTTGTGGCAAGTGCCTGGGCTACTAAAATCGCACACGAGATCGATCCGAAGATGATGATCGGGTGCATGCTTGCAGCGGGTACCTACTATCCGTATAGCTGTCGTCCCGAAGATGTCCGCGAAGCTCAAATATGCAACCAGGACAATTACTTCTTTGTTGATGTGCAAAGCCGCGGAGCCTATCCGCACTATGCGCTCAAAAAACTTGAACGCTTGGGTATCAATATCGGCATAACCGAAGAAGACCGGGCAATTCTTGCCGAGAACACCGTGGATTTCATTTCCTTCAGTTACTATTCCACGCGCTGCGTTGCGGGCGCAGGTTCTGAGGTTGAAAATACTGTGGGTAATGCTTTTATAGGAACAAAGAACCCGTATCTCAAAGAGACACAGTGGGGATGGGCGGTCGATCCGCTTGGATTCCGCATAACGCTCAATGATATGTACGACCGCTACCAAAAGCCGCTTTTTGTAGTCGAGAACGGTCTTGGTGCACAGGATGTCGTTGAGGAAGATGGTTCCGTCAATGATGATTATCGTATCCAGTATCTGCGCGATCACATTGTGGCCATGCGTGATGCCGTGATTGAAGACGGTGTTGAGTTGCTTGGTTATACCACGTGGGGCCCCATTGACCTTGTCTCTGCAGGAACTGGCGAGATGAGCAAACGCTATGGCTTTATCTATGTTGACCGTAATGATGCCGGTGCCGGTACGCTTGCACGTTCCAAGAAGAAGAGCTTTGCTTGGTATAAGAAGGTCATTGCATCAAACGGTGCCGACTTAGGGTAATAAAGTATTGATCTTCAGCTTATAAAATAAGATATACGGCATCTTCAAGGAAATACTGCTGAGGAAGAATCGTTGTGCCCTTCTCGATATCAAAGGTGCCAGCGATACGAGAAGAGCTGTGATTTGCAAGATCAATACAAGTGATACATGCATGTGAGTAATCTCCTTGCAATTCGAATGATACGTTTGTGGGTACGTAGATCAACTCTTGCTTACCATCACACGTTTGAGCGGCGTACAGATCTTTCGTATGAGTTGCAAGAGATGCTTGGTTGCTGACAAGTTCGTAAAGTCCGTGCTGCTCGATGAGTTGACGGGCAAAACCGAAATCATCAGCACCCGGGAATTGGAGAGCTAGGTTATGTGGTAGTGCTTCAAGAAAGCCTTCACCAAGCGCCATGGGCTGAGGCGTGTTGGGATTCTGCCAGTTCCATATGCCGTGGGCACCATATGTAATTCCAGCGCTCGCTCCACCGGTAATGGAAAGCCATAAAGCGCGTCGACAATCAGCTCTGCGAAAACGTCCATAGAGCATATGAGAATAACCAATCTGCTCATAGCAGGGCTCTGAGTTGATAATTGGTTTCTTTTGCGGGCGGCATGTAAAACTTAAGGCAAGGCTGTGGGCACCCTCCTGTGCACTGACGTTATGACCGGATTGATATAGGTAAAGATCAGCACGCTCAGCAAGGCTTTCCGGAAGTCCATCATATCTACCTTTAATGTGATAGCACTTGAGCGCTTGAGGTGCATAGGCATCAATGAGATCGGTAATGTAGGTATAACGCTCAATGGGCTCGGAGCTGTCAAAATCAGTGTCACCAGAAATAATATAAATAGGATTAAATTCATTGAACGTTTCGAGAATTTTTATGACAATCGGCTTGACTAGATTGTCGGGGATAATATTGTCACTCACAAATTGAGAAGCCCAGGTATTTGGTACATAGTTACACCATTGAACAACAATAGCAGGAACAAAGCCACGATTGACTGCTTCAGTAAGCTGCCATTTTGCATGATTCCAGAAATCTGGGATTGGTTTGGTAAAGTCGAAAGTCATACCTCCGTCATTTGTCTTGAACGGATATCGCATGAAGGGAGCGCCACTGCGATCCCATTGGGGTAATGCGTTGATTTGCAAGACGTTGAATCCTTGCGAAGCTCGGCGTTCAAGGTATTCTATCCATTCCTTATCAGTTGGATTGGTAAAAGCTGTCCAGATGGTGTCGGCGAGCCAGAAGAAAGGCCTGCCATCTCGTTCAAGATGGGTTCCTTGTACAGTTATGCTGTTCATTTAAGTCTCCTCCATATAGTTTATTGCGTAATTTAATGACTGCGATATTGGCGTGCTGCCCATTCCCATATTCCAACGGGCTCACCCTGTAAAATGACATTCGTCCCGTCTAAATCGGTATGGCAAAAGTCGTTATATACATGAATCCAAACACCATGACTAAAAATTCTTTTTGGCCTTCCATCAGGCTCTTTGTATCTTCCGGTCAAGTCTTCAACGTGGTCGAAGTATGTGCAGTGTACGTTTGCGTTTGCCATACGAAGCTTATGATAAAGGGGCAGGACCGTCTGAGCTGGGTCAACCAGCTCGTCTCCCTTTGAGTGCACAAACCAGAGAGGTGTTTTTGCAAGAGTAGTGATAACTTCAGGTGTTTGGTTTTCCACGAAGAATGGAGCACAGGCAGCAATACCCGCTGAGAAAAATTCTGGGTAATCGAGGCACATGCGTACTGTCATAAAGCCTCCGTTGGAAAGTCCTCCGATAACAATGTGATCGGTGTCGATGCAGTTAACGTGTTGTGAAATAAACGTATCAATAAGCGTCTTCAAAGGTTTGGAATAAATGCTTTGATTTGAACGTCCTAACTGTTCTATACCATCGTCCATCCAGAATGTAGGGCATTGTGGTACAAGTACCCAAGCGGCGCCACCAAAAAATTGTTGTAGGGCAGTTTGTGAAAGCGCCGTAACACGGTTGCCGGTATATGCACGTGTAGGACCTTCATCGGGGGCAGATCCTCCTCCTTCTCCGGCTCCGTGAAGCCATACAATCAATGGCGCCTTTTTGTCTATACCGGGGTCATAATATCCATATGGAAGAACGATTCCGTTAACTTTCTGTGACATAACTCTGTCATGCCATCCTACGAGATTAGGGTTATATGCTTCGCGAAGTCTGTCAAATACCAAGCCACTTATAAGCCAGGAAGAAGCGTCGGCGGACTCAAGTGGTGTAAGCTGTGTCACGTGAAAACGATTTTCAATATAACGAGATCCCGTAATCGTTCCTTCAATCTGTTTGGTGAGACGGACCTCCGGAAGTATGAGGGCAATGTGGTTGGAAGCCTTTGTATGAACCTTGTTGCCTTTCTCGTCACATAGATACGTATCAGCAACAGAGAGGTAGCCAACGGAGGGAACGGGTACTGCATCGTTTTCTTCGGCTCGCAAAAGAAGAGAACCGGACACTTCATACCGCTCACAATATACGTTGAAAGCGTCGGTACTTAGGGAAGACGAGACAACACTTAGCGGTAGATCAAGAATAAGTTTTGCAATCCAGGGGCCAAAGTCTCCACAGACAGATACCGTTGCATACGATGCAGATGGCATAGATCCTCCTCATCCGATGGGTGATTCCATTTTCACCGTTTTCTTTATAAAACCCTCTATGACTGGTGAAATTTACTAAATATTTATTAATATACAGTTTTTGCATGACACAACATAGGGAAACCCTGTTTAATTACGTTCAGGGATACTGAAACAGCGGTTTCGGTTAGCAGTTCTGAAACAGTTTAACGGTTTTGGAACAAAATGTAGGAAGGGATATCATGGCAGTGGACAACAAACAGATCGCTACTGACGTTCTTGCGGCAGTGGGTGGAGCCGAAAACGTGAAGGCTGCTACAAATTGTATGACACGCTTGCGTTTGACGTTGACTAACAAAGATGCAGTCGATATCGATAAGGTTAAAAAAGTTAAAGGAGTATTGGGCGCGCAGTTCTCCGGAAGCCAATTCCAGATTATTATTGGTCAAAACGTTCCTAAAGTACTTGATGAATTTATTACATTGAGCGGTGTAAAGCGAGAAGCTCCCGTTGACGAGAATCTTGATGTCCCTAAAGAGAAACTGACGCCTGCGCTCGTGGGAAATCGTATTCTTGATTATCTTTCAGGATCTATGACTCAGCTCATTCCATTGCTTATGGCAGGTGGTCTGTTCCGTACCTTTGCGGTGGTACTGGGGCCTCAGATGTGTAACGTCATTGCTGCAGACAGTGAAACGTACCAGTTCTTCTATACCACGCTATATGAGGCGACGTTTTACTTTCTGCCAATTTATCTTGGATATGCGGCAGCAAAAAAGATTGGCGCAAGTCCGGTGCTAGGTATGTTGATGGGTGGCATTTTGATTGCCCCTTCCATTATTACAGCAGCGACAGCCAAAGGAACCATTAGCGTTTACGGTATTTCCATCGCAGCAGCTTCTTATGCTCAGAGTGTGCTTCCTATTATGTTGACTATTCCTATCCTTTACGAGGTCGAAAAGTTCTTTAAAAAGCATATGCCTGATGTGCTTTCTACTGTTTTTACTCCATTTTGTACTATGATCGTAACCGTTCCCATTGCGCTTATTGTACTTGCTCCCATCGGCAACGAACTCGGTAACGTTATCGCAAATGCACTTTTCAGCGTATCCAGCTTTGGTAAGATCGGCGTACTTATCGTTATGGCCATTCTTGGCGCTTTTTGGCAACTCTTTGTTGTTGCCGGTATGCATATGCCTGTCATCCTTCTTGCGCAGGTTCAGATTATTGCCGTAGGGTATGATCCCTTTGTCTTTGTGGCAACAAACTGTGCCATGACGGCTGTGTGGGGATGCGCGTTTGGCTCGTTCCTTCGTATTCGCAACAAAGAAGAGAAGTCCCTTTCACTTGGTTATGTTGTTTCTGCCATTGCCGGCGGTGTAACTGAGCCCGCCCTCTTTGGAGTTTTAATGCGCTTCCGCCGCACGATGCTAGGCATGTTCATTGGTGGTTCCATCGGTGCAATTGTTTCAGGAATTTTAGGGGTTACCTATTACCTTGCGGGTGGTGCATCAAACTTTATGGTGATATTGAACTACTTCCAGGGTGGCCAGCAAAATATTATCTTTGCTGTTATTGGCATGACAATCTCTTTTGTGATTGCTGCCATTGCAGTGTTCCTATTTGGTTTTACTGAAAAAGAGCTTAAGGAGCTTGACGAAGAAAATACCGCCAAGTTGGTCTAATGTATTGGTCTTGCTTGTAGTCTGCCCGGAGAATCTAAGGCTCCGGGCAGATATATGTAATTAGAGCTAAGAATGATGCTCAAGACGCTTAACACTTTTACGTTCAACAATAGTCGGGAGTATCGATATCCGGACAACTTCACCATTGGTAGTGCCTTTGATGAGTTCTACCAAGCGTTTAACGGCAAGTTCTCCCATGGCATCTTTATTGACGACCATAGTGGTTAAGGGAGGATTGCTTATCTTGCAATAGACGGTATCGTCAAAACCGATGATAGAGACATCGTCCGGTATTTTGACGCCGTGTTCAACAAGAGCGCGTATGCAGCCGACGGCGACGATGTCATTATCAGCGAAATACGCAGTGCAAAGTTTGGGATTTGTTTCAAGGTAGGCTTTCATGTCATCATAGGCGGATTCAATAGTCGAACCGACGCGGATAATGTTTAGACGGGAGCGACTTTCAGGATCGACGCTGCGCATGGCAGAATAGAATCCTTCCTGACGCTCAAGGAAGTTGCGAATAGTGACCCCGCAATGGAGATAGCCGATATCGGTATGTCCTGCAGCTAGAAAATAGCGAACCGCTTCCCAAGATCCGCGTGAATTATCAATAGCTACGCTATCAAGTTTCTTAGTCGGAAACCAGCTGTCGAGAAGAACGATGGGAACCCCAAGCCTTTCAAACTGTGCAATGTCATCGGCGCGTGCTTCTGTAGCAAGCAATATAATGCCGGCACATTTTACTGATTTAAGGGCATTGATTTGTTCCTTTTTATCTTCTTGAGCATAGAAATAAGAAACTGAAAGGCGATGATAGCCATATTTATAGGTAGCGTCGGAAAGACTTTTTGTAAGCGATTCAAAAAACGGCGTGTCACCAACTACTTTTCCATGCTGCTTGTATACCAAAAGTAAGATGGTACTCGTTGAGCGAGCACTCTCATGTGCGGCATATTCAAACCCGAGTTCCTGAGCACAAGCAAAAATGCGGTCACGAGTTTCTTTGCCGATGCCGGGGCGATTGCGAAATACTAAGGAAACAGTAGCAGGGGATACCCCTGCTGCCTTTGCAACATCACGAGCAGTTGTTTTCATAAGGCTCCAATGATCAACGTAAGAAAACTCATGTTAAATCATAGCATTTTTAAAGTAAAAATTTACTAAATGAGGGGAGTTATGAGAAATAACTCCCCCAACTTCTAGTATAGAAGTGCACAAATGTTTATCAGACAGTATACGTGAAGAAATAAGGAGAGGGATGTCATGAACACTGTTCGTATTGGATATGCACCGACTCGTCGGAGTATTTTTTCGGCTCCCGATGCTCGAAAATACCGTGAAATTATTGCGAATGAACTCTCTGATATGGGGGTTGAATATGTTGATATTGACGATATCAATGAAGAAGGGCTTCTTTTTGATGAGGACGACCGTTTAAAGATTCTGGAAAAATTTAGAGCTGCACAGGTAGACGGATTGTTTCTTCCGCACTGTAATTTTGGTACCGAATTTATGTGTGCGCGCCTTGCAAAGGATCTCGATGTTCCGGTACTTCTTTGGGGCCCCTTGGATGAAAGGCCGGAGACCGATGGCACTCGTCTTCGAGATACCCAATGTGGTCTTTTTGCTACCGGTAAAGTATTACGTCGCTTTCAGGTTCCTTTTACCTATATGACCAACTGCCGTGTTAACGATCCTGTATTTGAACGTGGGCTAAATGATTTTCTTGCCGTATGTAATGTGGTAAAAACTTTTCGAGCAGCTCGTATTCTTCAGATTGGTCCGCGTCCGTATGAGTTTTATTCCACGATGTACAACGAAGGTGAGCTCATTGAGAAATTTAACATTGAAGTTGTGCCGGTGCCGCTTCCAGAGCTTACACGTGGCGTGCAGGAGATAAAAGCTGAAAATGAGGGCAAAGGTACTTCTGATATAGAACGACAGCTTGCTTGGATTGTGAACCATTTTGACCGTAACTGTACAACGTCTCAAACCGAAACGGTGGCCGCGATGGCAGTGGCCATGAGACGTATGCTGAAGAAATACCACTGCACAGCAGGTTGTATTCAGTGCTGGAATGAATTGCAGCATGAACTGGGTATTATGCCATGCGCTGCAAACTCCATTCTGAACGAAGAAGGGATACCCATTTGCTGTGAAGCAGACGTTCATGGTGCAATCACGTCACTTTTGATAGAAGCCGCTGACATGGGCCGTAAACGCTCGTTCTTTGCAGATTGGACGATACGTCATCCTGATGACAAAAATGGAGAACTTTTACAGCATTGTGGACCATGGCCCTGTTCAACGCTTGCCGAGAAGCCCGTTATTACCGTACCGCTTGCATTCAAGGATAACGGCGCTTTGACAGCCGAGGCAAAACATGGCGCCGTTACGCTTGCACGTTTTGATGGAGACAACGGAAAATACTCATTACTCCTAGGTAACGCGCAAGGTATTGAGGGACCAAAAGGTAGAGGAACCTATCTGTGGGTTCGCGTAAACAATATCAAGCGGCTTGAAGCGAAGATTGTCGAAGGGCCATATATTCATCACTGCTCTGGTATTCATGACGATGTTGTGCCGGTTTTGTATGAAGCCTGTAAGTACTTAGGTATAAAACCCGATTTATATGATCCGATTGAAGAAGACGTTCGGGCATATCTGAGAGGTGAGTAAGATGGCAAAAACGCTCGGAGAACTCGAAGCACTTCGGTGGGAGTTGCGTCGCGACTGTGTGGATATTATCATGGCTGGCGGCGGTGGACATATCGGTGGTGATATGTCGGTTATCGACGCGCTTTTAGTGCTTTATGAAAATTACCTGAGAATCTCTCCCAAAATGACTGAAGATCCAAATCGTGATCGTTTTGTTCTTTCAAAAGGTCATGCGATGGAGGCCTATTATGCTGTCCTTTGCGCTCGTGGGTTTTTTTCGTTAGATGATGTCAAGAAGAGGTTTTCAAAGTTTGGTTCACCATATATAGGACATCCTAATAACAATCTGCCTGGTATTGAGATGAATTCAGGTTCGCTCGGTCATGGTCTTCCCGTGGCAGTTGGTATGGCTCTTGCTGCGAAAATGGATGATCTTCCTTATCGGACCTATGTTTTTATGGGTGACGGGGAACTTGCAGAAGGTTCCGTGTGGGAAGGAGCCATGAGCGGAGCGAACTTTGCACTGGATAATCTTTGTGCTCTTGTTGACCGAAACTACCTGCAGATTTCAGGTTCGACGGAAGAAGTCATGAAACAGGATAGTCAGGAAGAGCGTTGGGCCGCTTTTGGCTGGAATGTTCTTTCCATTCCGGGGAACAACATTAAGGCGATTGATGATGCGTTTGGTTTGGCGGCGGAAACCAAAGGAAGACCGACTGTTATTATCGCTCATACGACCAAAGGCTTTGGTAGCTCTGTCATGGAAAATAAAGCCATATGGCACCATAAACTGCCTACTGCTGAAGAATATGAGCAGATAATTGTCGACTTTTCTGCACATAAGGAGGCTGGTTTGAATGCCTAATACTGTTGCAAATCGTATGGCCATATGTGACGTCTTGCTTGAAGCGGCGGAATCCGGTGACCGGGATATAGTGGTTCTTTGTTCCGACTCACGCGGATCGGCGTCGCTTGCTCCGTTTTTTAAACGATTTCCCACTCAATCGGTGGAAGTGGGCATCGCTGAGCAGGATCTTATCGGTATAGCGGCAGGTCTGGCAAGCTGCGGGAAGAAAGCCTTTGCGGCAAGTCCTGCGAGTTTTATATCTACTCGCAGTTACGAGCAGGCGAAAGTTGATTGTGCATATTCAAATACCAACGTAACACTTATAGGTATTTCCGGTGGTGTAAGCTATGGAGCATTAGGCATGAGCCATCACTCAGCACAGGATATTGCCGCAATGAGTGCAATTCCTAATATGCGTGTATACCTTCCGAGCGATCGTTTTCAAACGGCGGAGTTGATGCGGGCATTGCTTTTGGATACACGACCTGCATATGTGCGCGTAGGACGCAATCCAGTTGAGGATGTTTATTCCGAGAAAAATATTTCTTTTGAAATGGATCGAGCTACTGTGCTTTGTGAAGGAAACGACGTTGCTCTCATTGCCGCTGGAGAAATGGTAAAGCCAGCTCTTGACGCATCAAAGCTTTTGGAAGAACAAGGGATCTCTACTACGGTACTGGATATGTATTGCGTTAAACCACTTGACGTCAATGCTGTTGAGAAAGCTGCAAAAAATGCCAAAGTGGTGCTTACGATTGAAGAACACTCACCATACGGAGGATTGGGTTCTCGGGTTGCACAGGTGGTTGGCGAGAAGTGTCCACGTTTGGTAAAAACCCTTTCGCTTCCGGATGCTCCCGTTATTACAGGTACGTCTGCCGAAGTTTTTGCGTATTACGGTCTTGATGCCCGCGGGATTGCGCGTACCGCATCAGAGCTTTTTGTGAAAGCAAACTAACCATGTGTACACAGACTGCCTCAAGAAAACTTGTGCTGGCGATTGATCAGAGTACGCAGGGTACTAAAGCGGTGCTCTTTGATGCGTTGGGAGCTGTTGTTGGTAAAGTTTCTCGCCTTCATGACCAGCTTGTCAGTGAAGCGGGCTGGGTTAGTCATGATGCCGAGCAGATTATGACTAATGTACTTGCCGTAGCTCGTGACGTTTGCAAACATGCAAACGTTCGACAAGGCGAGGTTTGTGCCGTTGGTATTTCTAATCAGCGCGAAACCTGTGTGGCTTGGGATCGTGAAGTTCGCGAGCCTCTTGCTCCCGCCATCGTCTGGCAATGTGGTCGGGCACAAAAGCTATGCAGCGAGCTTGCACAAAATGATCCGCATATGACCTCCCGCATACGGAAACTTTCGGGGCTGGAACTTTCACCGTATTTCTCGGCGGCAAAAATGGCATGGCTTCTGCGTAATGTTCCTGAGGTCAGGAAAGCTGCTGAGGCGCGAACACTGGCGCTTGGTACTATTGATGCATGGCTGATCTTTAAACTCAGTGAAGAACATACTTTTGCAACCGAGCCATCAAATGCATGTCGTACACAGCTGATGAATCTCAATACTGCTCAATGGGATGATGAACTGTGTGACTTTTTTGCTATTCCGCAATCAGCGTTACCGCAGATTTACAGTTCGGATGCAGTATTTGGACATACCACTATGGGAGGTCTCTTTCAGGAGGCTGTTCCCATTTGCGGTGTTTTGGGGGACTCTCAGGCAGCTCTTGCTGCGCAAAACTGTCTTGCTGTAGGCGATTTGAAGGTGACATATGGTACCGGATCGTCCGTGATGATGCAGGTTGGAGAGAAGCCTGTTAGCAGTCGGCATGGCCTTGTATCAAGCATAGCGTGGGAGATAGCCGGAAAGCGATCATATGTGCTTGAAGGGAATCTCAATTATACAGGAGCAGTGATCAGCTGGCTAAAAGATAAGATGCATCTTATTGGTGATCCTATTGAAGTTGAGTCGCTTATCGCCCAGGCAAATCCCACCGATCGAACTTATTTCGTACCTGCGTTTACCGGTCTTGGCGCGCCGTGGTGGGACGCAAAGGCAACGGGTCTGCTTACCGGTATCACACGGACTACAGGACGCGCTGAGATGGTCAAGGCCTGCGCCGAATCCATACCGTTTCAGATTGCCGATGTGATAGAGGCTCTCGAGGGAGATACGAATAGAAAGATACGTGAGATAAGAGTGGATGGTGGAGTAACACAGAATAAGTATCTCATGCAGTTGCAGGCTGATATTACGGGATCCTCTGTAGCTATATCCAGTCTAGCGGAGCTCTCTGCGGCTGGAGCGGCTTATCTTGCCGGTGTATCTGTAAATATGTATCAGCGAAATGTCATTTATGAAGGCTTGACCCAAACTAGACTTATTCCGATGATGGCATCATCCGAAAAAAAGAAACGACTATGTGAATGGCACAGGGCATTGCAGCAAGCAAGAGGTGCATAAGATTAAGGGTACCGTTTCCGATTGCCAGCTGTATAGATGTGTATTAACAGTATGGGGCAAGCGTTTCCTTTAGGGATGCGCTTGCCTTTGTCTCGTCACTGCCGTCAATAGTGACAGTAAGCGTTTCGCCCTCTCTGATATCAAGTGCCATAAGGCCTATGACATCTCTGGCGTCAGATTCGATATTGTTAAAATGTACGGTAATGTGACTTTTACATTGGTGGACGGTTTTTGCAATCTCGGTGGCAATTCTTGCGTGCAATCCCATAGGGTCAGTAAGAGTGTATTTTTCAGTAAGCACTGCGTTATCTCCCTGTAAAGGAATGGGCGTGTTGGTAGAGTTTCAGTTCCAGTGTAGCTTATGGTTGCTCACCTGAATAGGAGTATCCATCCGAGGGTATCCCGATATATGGTGTGAAACGCTTTTTGAAAGCCTGTTTGTGGAGCGGGCAATGCTGACAATATTGTGGCAACTTAAGAATCGAAAGGAGTCCTCTACCTATGAAGCAATTTAAGACCGAAAGCAAGAAGCTGCTTGATCTCATGATCAACTCCATCTATACCAATCGCGAGATCTTCCTGCGCGAGCTCATTTCCAATGCTTCGGACGCGCTTGACAAACTCTCCTTTGAGAGCCTTATCAAAAAAGATGTCAATGTAACGGACGCTTTGGCAATCAACCTTGCGTTTGATAAAGACGCCCGAACCATCACCGTCAGCGACAACGGCATCGGCATGACAAAAGACGAGCTCGATAAAAACCTCGGCACGATTGCACATTCCGGATCTGAGCAGTTCAAGGAAGAGAATGCCGACCATCAGGGCGACAACATTGATATTATCGGCCAGTTTGGCGTCGGCTTTTATTCCAGCTTTATGGTTGCCCAAAAAGTTCGCGTAGTCAGCCGCGCGTATGGCGAGAAGTGCGCCTATATGTGGGAGTCTGACGGTGTGCATGGGTACAGCGTTACGGAAGCAGCGGGTGCCGATCTCCCTGAATCTTTACGCGCCGACAACTCCCACGGCACTGTCATAACGTTATTCCTTCGCCCCTCTACGGAGACTGAGGATACCGACCAGTTCCTCTCGGAGTGGAAACTGCGTGAGCTTGTACGCCATTACTCAAACTATGTGCGCTATCCCATTCAAATGATGGTCGAGAAGAGCCGCGAGCTTCCCAAGCCGGAAGATGCAGGCGAGGACTATACGCCGCAGTATGAGCAGTACCAAGAGCTTGAGACCTTGAACTCCATGACGCCCATCTGGAAGAAGCGTTCGAATGAAGTTGAACAAAGCGATTACGACGAGTTCTATAAGACCACCTTTCACGACTGGGAGAACCCCGTGCGTACGGTATCGTTCCATGCCGAAGGTGCGCTCTCGTATGACGCTCTGCTCTTTATTCCCGGACGCGTGCCGTTTGACCTCTACAGCAAAGATTACGAGAAGGGCTTGGCGCTTTATACTTCCAACGTTCTCATCCAAGAGAAATGCGCTGATCTTCTACCCGATTGCTACAACTTTGTACGCGGCGTCGTTGACTCTCCCGATGTGACGCTCAATATTTCCCGCGAGACGCTGCAGCAGAACTCTCAGTTGAAAGCCATTGCTCGACGTGTGGAGAAAAAGATTACATCCGAGCTTGAGACCATGCGTGATAACGACCGCCCCACCTACGAACAGTTCTTTGAGAACTTTGGCAGGGGACTCAAGTTTGGAATTTACAGTTCCTACGGCGCCAAAGCGGACGAGCTTGCCGACCTCCTGCTTTTCTGGTCTGCACGTGAAAAGAAGCTTGTAACGCTCAAAGAGTATGCGCAGGGCCGAAGCGAGGGCCAAGATAAGATTTATTACGCCGCAGGTACTGATCGTGAACGTCTTGCCAATATGCCGGTTGTGAAAAATGCCCTTGCCCATGGCTACGACGTGCTTCTCTGCACGCAGGACGTGGATGAGTTCATGTTCCAGGTCATGCGGTCGTACAAGGCCGAAGCTCTTGTTTCTGCGGACGCAAAGGAATCTGGTGCCGCCGACTCTGCCGACAAAACCGCTTCCTCCGAAAACGCTACCCCTGAGCCTTCGCTCTGCGACCTCGAATTCACCAATGTTTCCGCCGCTGATCTCAACCTTGCAAGCGAGAAGGAACAGGAAGAGGCTAAGACGGCAGGCGAGAAGCACAAAGATCTTCTCGAGGCATTGACAAAGGCACTTGACGGAAAAGTAACGAGCGTTACAACCTCGGCTTCTTTGGGAGAGGCTCCGGCTCGGGTAGCGGCAGAAGGACCTGTCTCACTCGAGATGGAACGTGTGATGGAACAGGGTCCCGATGCAGGCCAGATGCCTAAGGCACAACGAGTACTTGAGATCAATCCGCAGCACCCGGTGTTCCAAAAGCTTGTTGCGGCACAGGCCTCAAAGGAAGAGGACAAACTTGCACTCTACGCAAGTCTTCTCTATGACCAGGCTTTGCTCGTTGAAGGACTTCCCGTGGACGATCCTGTCCAGTTTGCCAAGAATGTTACGGAATTGATGTAGCAATGACGAGTCTGCACGGGCGTATGCAGGCAGACGTGTGTGCGTGAATCACTCGGCACAAGGAGGCTTCATGTATCAGGAAACGAAGGGCTCGTTATTTACAGCTCCACAGCTGCGCTGGGGCGTTATCGGCTGCGGCGTTATTGCCAACCAGATGGCCGAGGCGCTTGCGGCGGAAGGTCGCCACATTGACGGCGTAGCCAACCGCACCTATGAGAAGGCAGTGGCATTTGCGGACAAACATGGTGTGGCACGGGTGTATGACACCATTGACGACCTTATCGCCACTCCTGACATTGATGTGCTCTACCTTACAACACCTCATAACACGCACATTACGTATTTGCGGAAGGCCCTTGCAGCCGGTAAGCACGTGCTTTGCGAGAAGTCCATTACACTCAACTCCGCCGAGCTTGCCGAGGCGCGTGAGCTGGCCTCTGCGCATGGCGTTCAGCTCATGGATGCCTGTACTATTTTGCATATGCCGCTGTACAAGGAGTTGCAACGACGCATTGACGCAGGCGATTTTGGTCGGGTCAACCTCATACAGGAGAATTTTGGCAGCTATAAGGAATACGACATGAAGAATCGCTTCTTCAATCCTGAGCTGGCAGGCGGAGCGCTTCTCGATATTGGCGTGTATTCCCTTACCCTTGCCCGCCTCTTCCTTAAAAGCCAGCCACATGAGGCACTTTCGATGATGAACCCTGCGCCTACAGGAACCGATGAGACTGAAGGCATTTTATTGCGCAACGCTGAGGGTCAGATGGTCGTGCTTTCCCTTACCATGCACTCAAAGCAGCCAAAGCGAGCCATGATTTCTGCGGATAAGGCCTATCTTGAAATTATGGAATATCCCAGGGCCGATCGGGTGTCCATCGTTTGGACAGAGACTGGCGCGCGAGAAGAGCTGCAGGTTGGCAATACGGCGCAAGCGCTGAGCTATGTGTTGGCGGATATGGAACGCGCTGTTGCGGGAGACGAATATGCGCGTGCGCAGCTTGGGACTTCAGCTGATGTGATGGAGCTTATGACCAGCCTTCGTGCCGATTGGAATTTTAAATATCCCGAGGAGCTGTGATGATCGAGCAAACCAAGCAAAGCGTGAGCGCAACAGGCATTACAAGACTTGCGGATTTGGTTGATGCACAGACGCGGCATCGCTTCGGCGCCCCTATGGGACATCCTGAGTTTGACCGCTTGGTGCGCACTATCTGGCGTCTTCGTCAAAGCGACGGCTGTCCGTGGGACAAGGCACAGACACATGATTCCATTACTAAGAACATGGTCGAAGAGGCCTATGAGGCCGTTGAGGCTATCAAGGAGGGGTCTTCCGAGCATCTCCAAGAAGAGCTGGGAGACGTGCTTGAGCAGGTACTGCTTCATTCACAGATTGAGTCGGATGACGGTGGGTTCGATATCGACGATGTGTGCCGCGCTCTTAACGAGAAGCTCGTCCGTCGCCATCCGCATGTATTTGGACCCGAGGCAGGAAACGCACACGATGCCGATGCCGCACTTGACGCGTGGGACAGCGTGAAAGCTGCCGAGCGTGCCAATGAAGAAGACCGCGTGCATACCGAGGGACTTCTCGATAGCGTTCCGCACTCGTTGCCGGCGCTCATGCAGGCGCAAAAACTCTCCAAGCGTGTGGCAAAAATGGGGTTTGACTGGGGTTCCGTTCACGACATCTGGCAGAAGGTTGCAGAAGAGCGCGCGGAATATGAGGCTGAAGCACCGGGCTCCGAGGCTCGTGCGGAAGAGTTTGGTGACCTCCTTTTTGTCATGGTACAGCTGGCTCGGTGGGACGGAATTGATGCAGAAGAGGCGCTCGCTGCAGCTAATCGAAAGATGCGCCGCCGCTGGTCGCGCATGGAGGAGCTTGCAGGTCAGAAGGGCTTCTCGCTTGAAGACCATCCCGAGGTGCTTGAAGATTTGTGGCAGCAGGCAAAGTCAGAAGAGAACGCTAAAGAGTAGGGGCACAAGTGTCGAGTCAAAAGCAAATGAAATTTTTGCGAGAAGCTCGCTGAGAGTGTCAAGCCTGCTATAGTCTGCCATACTAAGAGGACGCCTTGCACCAATAACGAACTAGAAACGAGTAGGCGATGAGTTTAAGCTCTACGGATAAGACAGCTTCGCAAAATTCTCAACCCGTGTCTGGACGTGCGGGAGATCGCGCGCCTGTGCAGACCATCGGATCCGTCTCACGACGTGGGATGGATATCTCGGATGAGCAGGTGAGAAGGGCTCCAAACCAAACTGCAACTATGCGTCAAAGTGCAAATATTCGTCAGGGTGCTGGAGCGCGTCAAGGCGTCGGGGAGTGTCAAGGGCCGACGGCGCGCTCTGCGAGCAGCGCAGCCCGCAACGCCGGTCAAAATCGTCACAAGACGCGCGAGAAAAAACAGGGCGCCAACCTGCCTGAACGGATTCGCACTATTTTACGTGCGCATAAAAAGCTGACTATTTTTATATGCATTGTCGGAGTTTTGCTGATTGGCTTTTATGGACCCGTTCAAGGCTACTATCGTGCCATACGAGACGCACAGGAATTGCAAATAACGCAGCAAGAGGTTGAGAAAGAACATAAAAATCTTAACGAAGATGTCAATCGCTTGCAGACGCAGGAAGGTATTCAGGACAAAGCGCACGAGCGTGGGTACGTTTCTGAGGGCGAGACGAGCGTCTCGGTTGAAGGTGTCGGAAATACCACCACTGATGACAAGCAAAAAGAGCAAAAGCGACCAGAAAATCCTTGGTACATAAAGCTTTTGGATTTTGTTTTTGGATATGTGCCAACTGATCCACAGAATTGATTTGGAAGCTTATAGATGATTGCAGTAATTGATATTGGTACGGTAACGGTTCGACTGGCTGTCGCAGAAGTTGCTGGTGGTCGCGTACTGCGTATGGCCAAATACTCTGAAATCTGTAACCTTGGTGTTGGTGTTGATGTAACCGGTCTACTTGACACCGATGCAATCAAGCGTGTGTATATGACAGTGGCCTCGTATGTGGAAGCTGCAAAAGAAGCCGGTACACAGGCCATCGTGTGTACACTTACCTCGGCTGCGCGCGATGCAAAGAATGCACCCGACCTTGGCATGGCTCTCGCTTCTTTGGGTCTTGAACCCATGATTATTCCCGGAGAAATTGAAGCCGCACTTACTTTTCTTGGGGTTGCACAAGACTTTAGCGGTCGACAGATTCTTGTGGCCGATAGTGGTGGCGGCTCTACTGAGTTAGCACTAGGAAATGTGACCAACAACATCATTAACCTGCCGTTTATTCGTTCGCTTGATGTTGGGTGCAGGCGCGTAACAGACCGCTTTTTATCTGAGGGCGATATTCCTACATCCGCCCATCTTGAGGCCGCCCATGCTTTTGCTTCTCGACTCATGCGAGATGCGCTTGCGACTTCCGAGTATCAAGAGGCCATACGGCCGGAAGTGCTTGTGGCAACAGGAGGCACGGCTACCAGTCTTATTGCCATGAATGCTCAGCTTGAGCCCTACGATCCCGCTTTCGTGCACTTAAGAGGCATTTCGGTTGAGGATGTGCAGAAACTTGAAGAACTTCTCGCCAAATTGCCGGTGGAGGAGCGTGCAAAGCTTCCAGGACTTCAGGAAAAACGTGCGCCGGTAATACTGGGCGGGACAATCGTACTTTTTGAGCTTATGCAGGCAACGGGCTTTACTACGATGATTGCCAGCGAAAGCGACTTGCTTTTTGGGCTTCTCATCACCTCAGCAGCCGTGCAGGAAGGAAGACCTTCTCCAGTGGTTTGGAAGCCGATTTTGAAACCGCTTGATAAGGCGCTTGGAGGACCGTCCAAAAAACCGTTTAAGGAGAAATAAAACTTCTAGTGCACGTAAAGGCCGCATCGTGCGATAATATCGATGCATTCGGGGGCGTGGCGGAATTGGCAGACGCAGGGGACTTAAAATCCCTCGACTTCGGTTGTGTGGGTTCGAGTCCCACCGCCCCTACCAGGTATTTTATAAGATTGAGCTGTCTCTATGACGCGGAAAATCGTAGAGGGTTTGATTTAAGATGTGTGTAGATAAAGATCCGTTTGAGGAATATTTGCGAGAGCCTGATCCCGATAAAGCCCATAAAGGCTATATCTGGAATACGGCAATTGGGCTTCAAGGCGTAGACGGACTCAGGCCGTCTCGATATTTAGTTGATACTGCTATCCAGAATATCGAAGGTAAGATTACGCTGAAAGAAGCGCAAAGTCTTATCGACAATTACTATTCAGAAAAGCCGGCACATATATCGGATGATACGCGTACGGAAGAGGCCGATAAGGTATCTTTGAGAATTACGGAAGTGCTTTCAGAAACAGCTTTTTCATTTTCGCCAAACGAATATATCGCTATACATAGAAAACTATTTCAAGATGTCTACAAACATGCTGGGAAGATAAGAAGTTTCAATATTTCAAAAAAAGAGTGGGTGCTTGACGGAGCAACCGTTGTATATGGTAGTGCTTCAGAGCTAAAGGCCACACTTGAGTACGATTTCTCCCAAGAAAAGAGCTTTAGTTACAAAGGTCTTTCAATGAATGATATTATTCATCACCTTGCGGTCTTTATTTCAGGGCTGTGGCAGATTCATGCTTTTGAAGAAGGGAATACAAGAACAACCGCAGTGTTTCTTATTAAGTACTTGAGGATGCTCGGCTTCCACGTAATGAATGATATGTTTGCCGAAAATGCGTGGTATTTCAGAAATGCACTCGTGCGCGCTAATTACACAGACCTGCAAAGGAATATTCATGAGACAACCGAGTACCTTGAGGCGTTTCTTAGGAACTTACTTTTAAACGAGAAGATTGAACTTCATAACCGAAATTTGCATATAAGCGAATTGTGGAAACCTGAAAAAGTGGACATTGGTGCCAAAAAAGTGGACATTGGTACCGAAAAAGTGGACATTGAAAGTTTACTTCCCGGGAAAACAGAGGGCTTCTCGAATAAAACGGTTCTTCATATCAAAACTTTATATGAGAGTTTTGGCGACAACAAGGTTTTTGGAAGAAATGCGGTTATGGAACTTCTCGGCTTAAAGAGCTCGGGAGCATCCAAGTTAATTTCCAATTTGGTGCAGGTGGATATTATTGAGTCTGTGTCAGGTTATGGAAAAGGAAAGTATAGATTCAAAATTTAAGCAAAATCGGCGGCATCGCGAGTCTTCAATAAAGGTATTTCGAAGGCATTGTTTAATTCTTACCTGACGCACACCTTGTTCACTTGTATACTACTTGTCTATGGAAACAGATCATCACTTGTTCGATTTTATAGGTTAGAAGGTTACAGTGTGCAAAAAGGCTACAAACGACAATCGAATATATCCTCATTTTCCCACGCCGGAAAAGCTCACCAGTCAAGATAAGCCGACAAAAGCTTTGATTACTACCAGCGCCACATCGCTCCACTCGCAGCTGGCCGACCAAATCAGGGAAATGATTTATTCGCGTGAGCTGGTCTCCGGAGAAAAGATTCTTTCGGAGCATGAATTGATGAACCGGTTTGGTATCAGTCGAGGAACCGTGCGGCATGCGATTGAAACGCTGGTCAACGAAGGTCTCTTACTTCGCGTTCACGGAAAGGGTACGTATGTCGCCGAAGAAGGACTGTCCCATCCGGCGGGAGTTCGACCGCTTTCGTTTGCCGAGTCTCTTAAGAACCAAGGAATGGAATTTGAAACAAAGGTCTTGGAAAAGAAAGTTTTACCTGCTCCTGAAAACGTAAAAAATGAGCTGCAAGCGTCGACCTCAGACCTTATTTGTTTTTTGCGCAGAGTTAGATATGTTGGTGGCGAGCCTATTTTATGTCAGGAAAGCTGGACGAACTTATCGGAGTGTCCCGGCTACGAAAAAGCGGACTTCCAAGTGGAGCCTGCCTTTTCAGCTGCGGAAAGATGCAGCGGAAAGAAGATCGCATATTCAAAGATCCGCTATACGGCGCGCGCGGCAGGAGTGGAACACGGTCGCTACTTACATTGCGATGAAAATTCACCGATTCTGGTTCTTGAACAAACAATCAGATTTGCCGATAAGACCCCTTTCGAGTGGAGTCTTACGTGGCTTACATCAGGGCAGGCGGTAGTGGGGGATGCAATTCAACCCCGAAATGCGCGCGCTCACCGATAAAATTCATCGACAAACTATCTTGTATATAAAATTGTGTACAAGTTGATATATACTGCTTATATTGAACTTGTCGTTTTGTATGCATGCTTTGGATAGAGGGGATTTGTATGGAAAAGCACAAGTTGAGAAGCCCATTTTTTGTAGTTAATCCAAAGTCGTATTTGTATGGAGAAGAGCTTCGTAAGCTTGCTCTCAAGGCGGATGAACTTTGCGAGAAGTACGATTTTGATTGCCTCTTTACTGCTCAGCTGATTGACCTCGCATGGGTTGCTGAGCACTGCACACATCTTATTCCGTGCGCTCAAAACATGGAAAGCTTGAGGCCTGGTCGCGGTATGGGTCATATCTTGCCTGAGGCGCTCGCGGCGGCGGGAGTGAAGGCTACATTTTTGAATCATGCCGAGAACCCCATGACCGTCCATGAGCTTGCCTCAACCATAGCTCGTGCTAATGAGGTGGGGATTCTTACCTGCGTATGCGCCGATTCCGTCGAAGAGGCAAAAGCCATTGCAGAGTTGCATCCCGATATTATGACCTGCGAGCTTACGAGCCTTATCGGAACCGGACAAATTGCTGGTGAGGATTATATGCGCGCTTCGACCGAGGCGGTAAAGGCCATCTCTCCTGCCACTAAGGTACTGCAGGCGGCAGGTATCAGCTCCGGAGAAAATGTGTACGACGCCATTAAATACGGCGCCGATGCAACTGGGGGAACCTCGGGTATTGTTGCGGCCGACGATCCGTTTGCAACGCTTGACGAGATGTTTGAAGCGCTTGATCGAGCCCGTACTGACTTTGCAGAGTAAGAGAAGGTTGGAGAAGAGATATATGGCTGTTTATCAAGATACGATTACGGTATCAACTGCAGCAGGTCGTCCTGATTTTATCGATATCAAGCAACAGGTGATTGATATCATTGCTGCATCCGGAATCTCAAACGGTACTGTGACGTGCCAAACAACACATACTACCTGCTCGGTTATTTTTGAGGAGTATGTGCATGATACGAATTGGCAGGGGCAGGAGTTTCTCCAGGGAGACCTTATTCGTTTTGTGGACAAGATGATTCCTCGCGAGGTTGAAGAAGATCGAGATTATCGTTATCCGGGACCAAAACATGTCCAATTTCTTGTGGACTACCACAATGAGCACCCCGAGTTTCCGGGAGAGGCAAATACGATTTTGAACGGAGATGCGCATCTGAGGGCATCGCTCTTTGGTAGCAGTCAAACTTTTGTCGTTACTGATGGCATGCCTGCAACCGGAGAATTTGGTCACATTTACTTGGTTGACTGGGACCAGAACAGGGAGCGTAATCGTAAAGTCAAGGTTTGCGTAATTGGTGAGTAGTTTGTAAGAACAGAGAAGGGATGAAAGATGGCTGGAAGAGTGAAACACATTTTGCTTTCTTGTGGATCAGGAATTGTAACTTCAACGATTGCCCGGAAAAAAGTAGAAGAACTTTTGGATTCTCATGGATATAAAGGGCAGTATGAGATTACACAGATTCCGCTCGCGTCTGCTCCAGAGAAATCACGCAACTACGACTTCATTGTAGCAACGTCAATAGCTCCTCAGGAGTTGCATTGTCCGTATGTTAATGGAGTTGCCTATTTAATGGGTGTGGGTATGGATGTGCCAAACCAGCAGATCTTAAAGCTTATGGAAGAAGAGTAAACAGAAAAGGAGGACGTAAAATGGATGCTTTTTTGGGGTTCTTCTCGTTCATTCAAGGGTTGGGCGTATCGGTGATGATGCCGATTGTGCTTACAATTCTTGGCTGTATTTTGGGTGCAGGCTTTGGTAAAAGTTTGCGAGCTGGACTTACGGTTGGCGTTGGTTTTATCGGACTTGGACTTGTAATTAACAGTCTTTTGGGAACTACACTTTCACCGGCAGTTCAGGAAATGGTCAATCGTTTTGGATTGAGTCTGACCGTTGTTGATGTAGGCTGGCCAGCAGCAGCAGCTATTGCAATGGGATCCACTGTTGGCTTGATTATTATTCCACTTGGTCTTGTAGTAAATATCGTTATGCTTCTTACAAATACTACTCAGACTGTTGACGTTGACATTTGGGACTACTGGCATTTTGCTTTTACCGGTGCACTTGTTTCAATCGTAACCAATAGCTATGTGTTTGGTATTATTGCAGCCATTCTAAACATGATCGTAATTATGGTTCTTGGTGACTATACGGCTCCTTTGGTTGAGGAGTCACTTCAGATGCCTGGTGTTTCCTTGCCACATGGGTTTACTACCGCATATGCACCGATTGCGATGCTTTTTAACTGGATTTTTGACAAGATCCCTGGGGTACGTGATATTGATATCAATACGGATACACTCCAAAAGAAATTTGGTGTGTTTGGCGAGCCAATCTTGGTAGGTACCGTTATTGGACTGGTAATTGGTGTCCTCGCATATTGGGACGGTGGAAATGTTGCTGCTTCCATAACCAAAGTGCTGTCGTTAGGAGTTTCGCTTGGCGCCGTATTGGTGCTCATTCCAAAGATGGCTGCCTTGCTAATGGAAGGTTTGCTTCCTATTTCTGACGCAGCTTCTACGTTTGTCAACAAGCATTTCAAGAACCGTGGAAAGATATATATTGGCCTTGATTCTGCAGTTGGCGTAGGGCACCCAGTGACTCTTGCTATTTCGTTCATCCTTGTCCCTCTCTGCATTTTCTTGGCAGTTATCCTTCCGGGAAATAAGGTTCTTCCTTTTGCAGACCTTGCGGTAATTCCATGGATGTTTGTGCTCATTACTCCAGTCGTACGTAACAATGGTTTCCGTGGAATTTTTATTGGACTTATTGTTCTTACCGTCGGTTTGTACATTGCTACAGATCTATCGCCTCTTATCACTACTGCTGCATCTAATGTCCAGTTTGATATGGGTGGAGCTGCGGCGATTTCATCTATATGTGATGGCGCAAACCCGTTGACATGGCTAATTGTACGCATTGGTGGAATTGCTAATGGCTTGGGCTTGGCGATAATTGGTATCGCAACCCTTGCGCTTGCAATATGGAACAAGCGTCGTATTCATAAAGAAGCGCTTGAACTCCATACTTCAGACACTGCTGAGTAGATTGTATAGTTTGGTCGGAGTCTTTAGGGCTCCGACCATTTGGGGTTTAAATGAAAAGAGTATTTACGTATCAAAATCCATACTATGCGATTGAGGTTACCCTGACGGGTATTTTTTGTATTGGAATTGCATTAGTATCAGTTTGCTGCATTGCATTTAATTTGCTACTACCTAGAGCAGTATTTATGTTGGCATTGCTAGTATCGTGTTATCAAATTTGGAATACGTTTGTTTCTGGATCAAATCCAAAGGTCATTGAACTCTCTGAAGAAGTAATCTCCTTTAGTTCATATGGAAGAATACAAAAATATGATTTGAAAAAAGTCAATTCATTTTTGGTAAGAGAGTTTCCAAGTTCAGGAAAGATTTACCTAAGAGTTAATGACGCATCATTACTGTCGGGACGATTTTGGATTCCAACGAAAATGTTTAATGATTCAGAAGAACTGTTCTCATTACTCAGAGATTTGGAGTACAAAATTCATCCTGATTCTCTAAAAGCAAGGGCTCGACGTACAAATGAAGAATATCTCAAGAGGAAGAAGAGGTAAAAATGTACGCAGAGATAAAAGAAGAAATGCTCAAATGTGCGATGCGAATGGATCACTATGGTCTGATTGCGCTTTCTGGTGGAAATGTTAGTGTACGGATGGAGAATGGCGATGTCGTGGTCACCCCATCTGGAATGATTTATGACGAAATGGTTCCAGATGATATGTTGGTTGTAGATCCGCAAGGAAATATTATCGAGGGACATAGAAAAGCGTCTGTTGATACTGAGGCTCTTTTATACATTTTTAACAAGATGCCAAAGGTTAACGCTGTTATCCATACCCATCAGCCATATGCTACAGGGTTAGGTTTGGTACTCGATGAAATTCCTTGTAATCTCTCAACGTTGGCAAATGCAACTGAAGGATCAGTATCTATCGCACCATATGGCGATCCAGGCAGTTTGTCCATGGGAGAGAGAGCTGTTGAGTGTATTGGCAATAGGCTTGCAGTTGTTCTGAAGCATCACGGCGTCATTGCGGTTGGTAAAGATTTACGGCAAGCTATGTATGCCTGCATTTACTTAGAAGAAGCAGCAAAAACTGTATCGGTTGCTTTGTCTACAGGTAAAGAAATGGCAGAAATGACTCAGCCACAAATAGACGAAGCCATTGCAGTATTTCATAGGTACGGACAGAATCCAGAAGAGGAAAAATAAAAAACTCCGATCTCAATTTGGTACTTGAGATCGGAGTTCTTCTGCATTTTTGCGTTATGCCACAGAGTAACGTTAGGCTACAGGATTGGCTCCGTTTGCAAACACCTGGATGACATGAGTGAAGTCTGCAAGCATACGCTCATAGGCAGTTGTGGTCATGTCGTGCCAGTAGACAGTCTCGCCGTTCTTATCGCCAATAAGCTTTTCTACGGCTTCACCGGCATACTTTACGCCATATGTGTAGTAGTTGATTTTACGGATACCGGCATTGATGGCCTTGGCGTAGTCAGCATCAGATACGCCTGAGCCGCCGTGCATAACAAGTGGAGTTTGAGAGAGCTTCCTTATTTTATGGAGCACGTCAAAGTTTAGGTGCGGCTCGCCTTTGTAAATGCCGTGAACCGTTCCGAACGAACACGCGAGAATATCAAGACCGGTCGATTGGATGAAATCGAGCGCTTGATCAGGATTGGTATAGATCGCACCGGATTCTTCTGCCGTTGCGCCTTCCTCGCGTTCGCCAAATTCACGAGCCCCCATTGAGCCGAGCTCGCATTCAAGACCGGCGTCAAAGCTTGCGCACATGTCGGCAGCGCGTTGGGAATTTTCTACGTTTTCTTCGTAGGGTTGGTAAGAACCGTCATACATAATGCCGTTAAATCCCATTTCAAGGGCGCGACGCAGGTAGGAGAGACTTTCTCCATGATCAAGATGTACGCAGACCAAGGCACTGGAACGCTCCGCAAGAGCAACCATTGCAGGACCGATCTTGTCGAGAGGAGCAAAGGGCTCATGGCCTTCTGCATGAGCAATGATAACGGGATAACCGGTTTTCTCGGCAGCATCGATTGCAGCGCATAGTGCTTCCATACTCGGTACATTGAAGGAGGGGATTGCCATGTTATTCTGCTCGGCAATGGCGCAGATATCGCGAAGATTTACCAGCATGATGAACTCCTTTTCTATAGGTGTCCGATGCAGTTATGATATGGGCGTGTTCTACGGTGCCGTATGCCGATAATTTGACGACAGCCTAGTGACATTACCTATAAAAACTGCTACAACTTGTACATATAATTATATACAAGCTTTGGAGTAAGGGTGTGAGAAACTGGAAATCTTGATTTGTTGTGAGTGAGCCGCCTGCAAGGTTTCTATAGTTTGTGCAAATGGAAAGGAAGCATAATGATTCTGAAGAAAGAGCTTATCAAACTTGCCGTTGAAGCCACTGATTCTGAGGAAGCCCTGCGCACTGTTGCCCAAGGCTTTGTGGATAACGGATATGCAAAAGATACCTATCCTCAGGCCATCGTTGAGCGTGAGCGCGTCTTTGCAACGGGACTTCCTGCACCTGCTTTTGATATTGCCATTCCGCATTGTGATAGCGAACATGTAATCAAGCCCGGAATCGGCATTGCAACATTGAAGGATTCGGTTGCATTTCAAATGATGGGTGATCCTGAAACTATCTTGCATCCAAAAGTCCTCTTCATGCTTGCTCTCACCGAGCCTCACGGCCAGCTTGAAATGCTTCAGAAGCTTATCGGAGTCATTCAGGATGCGGAGCTTCTTGAAAAGATCGGTGCTTGCAAAGATGTTGATGCGCTGTATGAGCTTATGGCTCCCGTATTGGGGTGAGTCCGGGGACCTCAATCCGTCTCAAATTAATGAGTGTTTATATGATGTCGTTCTTATTCAGATACTATTTTGTTGAGAATTATAGTAATAGCAGCAATATCATTTTTAGATAGGGTTCCAATATAGCCGGCTGTGCCGAGGTATCCGGGTGGGATTTCAACGATTCTGTCTACTCGTGCTATTGAAGCTTTGTCCAGCCCCGCTTCTTTCCAGTTGCGGATTAAATAATCATGTTCAAGATGTAACTTGTTGGTTGCGGATGTTACCATCATGATGAGTAATCCGGAACGGTGGACATCTATTACAATTACCGGGCGATACTTGTACCCTTTGCCTTCGGAGTAATTGAAACGTGCGTGCCAGATTTCCCATACGTGAGGCGCACGATCATTCATCTTCATCATTCCAGTCACTTGGCAGTACGGCGATGCCGTCAGCATTGAGCTCGGCGTGATAAGCCTTAGCAGAGATTGCTTCATATGTGGGCTTTTCTATGCGCAAGTTAAAGGGCAGCCCGCCAACCTCAATCGATTTGATCAGGAACAGGTTAATGGCATCTGAAAGGCTGAGACCCCAGCGTGAGTAAATATCCGTCGCATCGGCCTTTACACGGTCAGTAGTTCTGGTTTTGATTTCAGCTTTCCGCGCTGTTGTTGTAGTCATTTCTTTCTCCTGTCTATCGTTACCCATAGTGTACCCTATTTGGGTACATATTATAGTTACATATAAGTTTAATAGAACTAAGACGAAGATTTGGTTCTTGATTAGATCCCTTCTTTGCTATTCCGTGGATATTTCTGTCTGTTACAACAAAATGAATCAAAGCGAATATTTGATAAATTGTCTAACCTTTTCTTTGCGATACTTATAAAATATCTATGTAGACGTTTTTGATTCGTAGAGTAGAGAGAAGTGCTATGAGCCAGATCAAAGATATGCTCAAACTCGAAAACGTTCAGGTTATCGATTCGGCACAGGACTGGGAAGATGCCGTTCGCATTGCAGTTACCCCTCTGGTAAAAGGGGGATATGTTGAAGAACGTTATATTGACGGTATCATCGAAAACGCCCATGAGCTCGGTCCATATTTTGTTCTTGTTCCAAATCTTGCTCTTCTCCATGCCCGTCCTGAACAGGGCGTTATTAAAAAACAGCTTGCGCTTACTATTTTGCGCAAGGGTGTTGTGTTCAAAGAGGGGCAAACCCCCACGAGCGTGCTGCTAACGCTTGCCGCTGAGGACTCAAATTCGCACATTGAAGTAATGCGAGAACTAGCTACACTACTAGCAGATCCGAAAAACATTGAAGCTCTCGCTCAATCTCAGAATGCAGATGAAGCGTATTGCCATATGACGGCTGGCTCCTAAACCGAAGAGTCCATTGGCAACCTGTCCGATGGAACGTATTTTGTGCACAAAGGTATACAGGCCTTTTGCAATAGTGTCTTACGTTGGTTACCTACGTGGAAGGAGTACGTAATATGCCAGTTATAGACTTTATCGTTAACGTGCTATCAACGCCTGCAATTCTTGTTGGCCTTGTAGCCCTTCTCGGTCTGGTGCTTCAGAAGAAACCGATTGAGGAACTTGTAAAAGGAACTCTGAAGACCATTGTTGGCTTCTTGGTTCTTTCTGCCGGAGCGAGTTTCCTTCAGTCGGGGTCACTGCTTGCGTTTGGTGAGATTTTTAATTATGCCTTCAATATGCAGGGAGTTGTTCCTAACAACGAGGCAGTCGTCTCGATGGCGCTTCAGGACTTTGGCCAAGCTACTGCAATCATTATGTGTCTGGGTATGGTTCTTAACATTGTCCTTGCACGTTTTTCTCGTATGCACTATATCTTCCTGACAGGTCACCATACGCTTTATATGGCAGCTATGCTTGCCATCATTTTGCACATCGGAGGCCTTGACGGTTGGATGCTCTACATTTCAGGTGCGTGTCTCTTGGGCCTCATCATGGTTCTCTCGCCAGCATATTGTCAGCCGACCATGCGTAAGGTAACCGGCAGTGATTCCGTTGCTCTTGGTCACTTTGGCGGTGTTGGATATTGGCTTTCCGGAATGGTCGGTAAACTTTTTGCGTCTGATCGCGAAAACAGCACCGAGAAGCTCCAGTTCTCCAAGCGGCTGATTTTCCTGCGTGACAATACGGTTTCCATCGGTCTTACGATGATTATCATGTTCCTTATTATCACCGGTGTTGCGGTTGGCCGTGGTCTTTTGGGTGCTGTTCCCGCTGGTATTTCTGCCGCCGAGTTTGCTTCAAATCCTGCATATGCAGGTTTTCAGCATCTAGGCGATTTGCTTAACGTCGGTACTGAGACCACCACAAACTGGGTAGTCTGGGCATTTCTGCGCGGTCTTTCTTTTGCCGGTGGTGTGTATATCATTCTTTCCGGCGTTCGTCTCATCATTGGTGAGATTGTTCCCGCATTTAAGGGCATTGCCGAGAAGCTCGTCCCTGGTGCAAAGCCTGCGCTCGATTGTCCTATCGCGTTTACCTATGCACCAAATGCCGTTATTCTCGGATTTTTGTCTTCCTTTGTTGGAGGAATTCTTGGTTTGATCTTGCTTGGTCTCATTAACGCAAGCCTCGTTCCTCTCGCTCTTATTCTTCCTGGCGTTGTACCTCACTTCTTCTGCGGTGCTACGGCTGGCGTCTTTGGTAATGCCGAAGGTGGTATAAAGGGCTGTGTTGCCGGCGCGTTTGCTCACGGTCTGCTCATTACCTTCCTTCCCGCATTTTGTATGCCGGTCTTTACGAGCATGGGCTTTACGTCCGCAACGTTCTCTGACGCTGACTTCTCGGTCATGGCGCTTATTTTTGGCAACGTTGCACTTAATGCACAGGGACTCATTCTTACGATCATCTGCATCGTTTGCTTCTTGCTCCCGATTCTCTACAACCTTCTTGCTCCTAAGCACGAGGTATCTGAGACAGCAGAGAAGACAACAAAGTAAGACATTCTTTCACGCTCCTTGGGCATAGGCATCAAGGAGCGTGATTGCATTTGTGAAATCTGCATCGGCATATGCCAATCATAGAAGGAGAAAAAATGGCAATTCAAAAGATTCTTTGCTGCTGTGGCAGTGGCCTTGGTTCAAGCCTCATGGTTGAAATGAACGTTCAGGATGTCCTTAAAGATCTCGGTGTCGATGGCGTTGAGGTTGAGCACTCAACCGTTTCCGACGTTATGCCCGGAGCCGCCGATCTGTTTATCGTTGGCCGCGATCTTGGCGATTTTATTGCAGGCGTTCCTGATAACGAAAAGGTTGTTCTCGACAACATTCTCGATAAAGAAGAGCTGAAAGCTAAGCTCAGCGAGAAGTTCGGTGCATAGCGCGTTTGAATACGGAGGTATCATGACCAATACGGAACTGGAACATGTTGCCCGCGAAGTCCGCAAGGACATTCTTGTTGCAACGCATGCCGCAAAATCGGGGCATCCGGGAGGGTCGCTTTCCGCGACTGATATCCTGACCTATCTCTATTTTGAAGAAATGAATGTGGATCCGGCAGATCCACACAAAGCCAGTCGGGATCGCTTTGTGCTGTCAAAGGGTCATGTGACCCCTGCGCTCTATGGGGTCCTTGCGGAGCGCGGTTTCTTTCCAAAAGAAGAGCTCAAGACCTTCCGCCATTTGAATACCCGCCTGCAGGGTCATCCCAATATGAACGACACGCCGGGCGTTGACATGAGTACCGGATCTCTTGGTCAGGGCGTTTCAACGGCTGTTGGCATGGCGCTTGCTGCAAAGAAATTTGGCGATACCTATCGTACGTACGCGCTTCTTGGTGACGGAGAGATTGAGGAAGGTCAAGTTTGGGAGGCGGCGATGTTTGCCGGCAATCATGAACTTGATAACCTTACGCTCATCATTGACAACAACGGCCTCCAGCTTGACGGGCCGCTTGAGCAAATCAACTCACCGGTTCCTATTGGCGAGAAGTTCCGGGCGTTCAAATTCCACGTTATCGAGGTTGCTGATGGTAGCGACTTTGACCAACTGCGGGCAGCCTTTTCTGAGGCTCGTACCGTGAAGGGTTACCCTACCGTTATCGTTGCCCATACCATTAAGGGCAAGGGTGTTTCATTTATGGAAGGCCAGGTTGGCTGGCACGGCAAGGCACCCAATGATGAGCAGTTTGCCCAAGGGATGGCTGAACTTGAGAAGGAGGCCGAGTAACCATGGCAGAAGTTAAAAAAATCGCTACGCGCGATGCGTACGGCAAGGCTCTTGTAGAGCTTGGCCGTGACCATGACGATCTTCTCGTGTTCGACGCTGACCTTGCAGAAGCTACGCGTTCGGGTAAGTTTGGTGAAGCATATCCGGAGCGCTTTATTGACTGCGGTATTGCCGAGGCCAACATGATTGGTATGGCCGCAGGTGTTGCTGCTACCGGTCGTACGGTCTTTGCCACTTCGTTTGCCATGTTTGCGTCGGGCCGAGCTTTTGAGCAAATCAGAAATTCCGTTGGATATCCTCATCTGAACGTTAAGATTGGCGCCACGCACGGCGGCCTTTCCGTGGGCGAAGATGGAGCAACACATCAGTGCAATGAGGATTTCGCCGTGATGAGCACCATTCCCGGTATGACGGTCATCAGTCCCTCTGATGCCATTGAAGCGGAAGCGGCCGTTCATGCCGCGTATGAAATCGACGGCCCCGTGTACATGCGTTTTGGGCGTCTCCCTGTTCCTGTCATCAACGATCGTCCTGATTATACGTTTGAGGTAGGCAAGGGTATCGTGCTTCGCGAGGGAACCGACGTTACTCTCGTTGCAACCGGCCTCATGGTTGGTACCGTTTTGGAAGTTGCTGAGGAGCTTGCACGCGTGGGGGTAAATGCCGAGGTCATCAATATTCACACAATCAAGCCGATTGATGTCGATCTTCTCGTTGCATCCGCACAAAAGACCGGCAGGGTCGTGACGGTTGAGGAGCACTCCGTTATTGGCGGTCTGGGAAGCGCGGTATGTAAGGCGCTTTCTGAGCATGCTCCCGTACCCGTGAAAGTCATCGGCGTTGAGGACACGTTTGGTGAGTCCGGTCCTGCTCTTGAGGTGCTCGCAAAGTACGGCCTTGACAAAGCAAGTGTTTTGGCAAAAGTGCAGGAGTTCTGCAGATAACAGCACTTTTAAAGTTGTCGGCAGCGCGCTACGCCAGCCTTGCAGGAAGCTTGCTTGGCGCATTTTCGGTAGACATAAGCTGGCTTACACAGACTGGCTTATACAGACCTGTGATGCACTTTTGAAAAGCTGTGAGGTACTTTTACAGAGCTGTGATGTACTTTTTTATGGCGAGAAGACCGGTTTTCTCGCCAAAAGTACATCACAGCCCCCTGTTTTGAAGCAGAAAAGTACATCACAGGTCGCAAGAAGTACATCACAGGTCGCAAGAAGTACATCACAGCTTGGCAGATCTACCTCACAGGTCCATTTGGTCTATACTGTAGAACTCAGCCACCTTACCGTGCAGGGAAGGACCTTTTGAACTGGGGGAGTCTCCGGATCTTTTAATTTGTGCAGGAGCATTTCACAGGCAAGATGACCTTCCTCATAGACCGGTTCGATAATGGTTGAAATCGGGTATTGGGTGAGATCTGTCCAGTCCGTGTTATTAAACCCGAGAAGCCCGACTCGTTCGGGGATCACATAGCCCTGCTCAATAATGGTAAGGTAGACGTCACGCAGCGCCCATTGGTTGGGCACGTAGATTAACGTGCGCCGTGCAGGATACAGGTGGCCTTTCAACCAGGCGGCGATTTGAGAGCGCTGCAGGTGAGAACTATCGACAGTCAAACGTTCATAGGTAAATCCGGCAGATGAAAGGGCGTCCGCAAAGCCGGATTCGCGTTCCGTTCGCGTTCGGCCCGTTGGTTCGCCGCCGATGGCTATGAAACTTTCATATCCCTGTTCGATACACTGAGAAATTGCGGAGTACACTCCGTCATAAAGATTGGATTTGATCCAGCTGGTATTGAAGTCAAATAAGTCGCAGTCATAATATACAACGGGTCTTTTAACCTTGGTGATTCGCCGGTCGAGTGCTCGGAATTGATTTGTTGGTTGGATTAAGAGACCGTCTACACCAATGGAGAGCATCTTTTCAACCCAAGCCGACTCCGTTTGGGGATTAAATCGTGAATTGCAGATGACGGTGTGATAGCCGGCAGCAAGCGCTGCGTCTTCGATACCTCGTGTAAGCTGTGCAGCCCATGCGTTGGTGTTGTCGAGGATAAGAACCGCAATGATGCCGGTGCTTTTGCCCGTGAGTGCCTGAGCTTGCGCACTGGGAATATATCCAAGCATCTCGATAGCTTTTCTGATTGATTCTTTAGTGCTCGGTGCCATCTTCTCATAGTGTTCGTTGAGATAGTTTGACACAGTGGCTGTGGAAACTCCGGCTTTTTTAGCAACGTCGATGATAGTTATGCGACTCATGTATCCTCCCATCATCCAGAGACTTAGTGATAGCGCCTCGCCGAATTTACAACTTTATACTTGAAATAAATCTCAAGCTGTGATTCCGCAGTATTAGATGTTGGTAAAACGTTTAACAAAAAACAGTATATCACGAGGTCATGAGAACGTTTGCCGAAATTTGCTTCCATAAAACTATATTCAAAGTCAAAGTGACAGTACGTGATGGTGAAGCGTATCGCACTATGCGTTGTGATGCGGACTGTTTGCGGGAGAGGAGTTCGTTATGAAAGTTGTCGCAGTTTGTGCTTGCACCGTCGGGATTGCTCACACTTGGATGGCAAAAGAAGCCATAGAAAAGGAGTGCGAGCGCCGAGGTTTTGAGTACAAGGTGGAAGCTCAGGGCGGCTATGGTATCGAGAATGAACTTGAGGAAGACGAAATCGCCGAAGCCGACGCCGTTCTTCTCGCCATTGCCATTGGCATTGAAGGGGATGAGCGTTTTGACGAGAAGCGCGATGAAGGTCGCGTTCTCACCTTGGATCCTTCGCTTGCCATTGCCGATCCTGCAAAGGTAATCGATCAGGTAGTGGCTCTGACCCAGTAGCTTTTGTTTGATATTTGATGAAACGATTCTTTTAGAAGTTTCGTAGTTGTAACTGTTTTTATGTACGTTTGTCGAGAGGAGAGATCATGGTAGAGGACAAGAAACCTTCGGCTTTGAGTACGGTAGGAAAAGACCTGATCAAGGCATTTAATACCGGTGTTTCATATTTCATTCCGATTGTTGTTATCGGTGGAGTGTTCTTGGCGTTTTCGCTAGCTACAGGTACCGCAGGAAAAGATGGTATTGAAGTTACCAATCCTGTGATGCAGAACTTAAATCTTATTGGCATGGCCGGCATCAAGATGATGATTCCGGCTTTGGCGGCTTATATCGCATATTCACTCGGTGGAAAGCCTGCTCTGGCGCCTGGTTTTGTGTTGGGTTATCTTGCAAACAATCCAGTCCCTTCCGGAGATACTCAGGTTTCAACAGGATTTTTAGGTGCTATGGTACTCGGCGTTGCAGCCGGTTATTTTGTCAAGTGGATGAAGACTTGGAAAGTCAATAGTACCATTCGTACCATCATGCCCATCTTGATCATCCCGACGCTATCCTCGCTGGTACTCGGTATGATCTACATCTATGTACTTGCAACGCCGCTCGGCGCGTTTATGGACTGGCTTACCGGTCTGCTTTCCAGCCTTCAGGGAGGATCTGCGGTTGTTCTGGGCATCGTTATCGGTCTTATGACAGCCTTTGATATGGGTGGTCCAGTTAATAAGACTGCCTCTACGTTTACCATGGCTCTTATGACCGCCGGAGTGTATGGTCCTAACGGAGCATTTCGTGTCGCAGTTGCGGTTCCTCCACTGGTTTGTGGAATCGCTTCACTTATTGCACGCAGTAAGTTTGATGATGCTGACAGACAGATGGGTATTTCCGCTATTTTTATGGGACTCATTGGCATTACCGAAGGAGCTATTCCCTTTGCGGTCAAGGACCTGGCTCATACCCTTCCCGCCATCATGATTGGATCTGCCGTTGGCGGAGGACTTGCAGCGTGGCATGGTGTTGAGTGCTTTGTACCTCACGGCGGCATGATTGTTGCTGCGGCAACTAATAACATTGCGCTCTTTACTCTGGACATGGCAATTGGTGTCATCGTTGGCGTGGCGATTCTCGTGCTTATCAAACCCGGTCTTGCCGATACATCAACGAAGAAATCTGCTTAGAAACAACGTTTATACATGGGGCGCAAGTACTTCTTGCGCCCTTTTGATTACCGGATGCTCTTGCATTCGGGAAGGAGGAGTCTTATGCAAAAATTGCCCATCAAACGAACCGTTGAGGGGCTCCTTAGGCTGCAGGATACTGGCACATCGGCGACGCTTCTCGGCATCGGACCCATGTCTTCCAATCTCCTTCAGGCAGCCTTTGAACTTGGTCGTGATGACGACTTTCCGCTGATGTTCATTGCATCGCGCAATCAGGTTGACTGCGACGATTTGGGAGGTGGATATGTTAACGGCTGGGATCAGAAGCGTTTCTCGGCAGATATTGCGGCGATAGCTCAAAAGGTTGGCTTTGATGGCCTGTATTATCTGTGCCGAGATCATGGCGGTCCGTGGCAAAGGGACGAGGAGCGCAATGCCCATCTGCCCGAAAATGAAGCTATGGAGCTCGCCCGCAAGTCGTATTTGGCAGATATGCTTAACGGCTTTGACCTCCTGATGATTGATCCGACTAAGGATCCCTTTGAGATTGGCAAGGTCATTCCGCTAGATGTTGTTCTCCGTCGTACGGTAGATTTGATTGAATGGTGCGAGAAGGAACGTGTTGCTCGCGGTCTTCCCGAGATTGGCTATGAGGTTGGTACCGAGGAGACCAATGGCGGACTGACATCGACGGATAAGTATCACACCTTTATTGAGCGGCTGAAAGACGAACTTGTTGCCCGTGGTCTGCCGATGCCGACGTTCATCGTGGGGCAGACAGGCACGCTCACGCGGCTTACCAAGCAGGTCGGTCATTACGATTTTGAAGCGGCTTACAGTCTTGCGAAGATGGCGCGCTCCTATGGTGTTGGCCTTAAGGAACATAATGCTGATTATCTTGATGACGTGACACTGCTTGAACATACACCGGCGAACGTGACTGCTTCCAATGTGGCTCCGCAGTACGGAACCGAGGAGACACGGGCATATCTCAAGCTTTGCGACGTGGAAGATCTTCTCGTCCACGAAGGATTACTTGCTTCAGACAAGGTTTCCGGTTTACGGAAAACCTTGCTGGTGAAAGCCATCGAGACCGAGCGGTGGCGCAAGTGGATGGTGGGAGATCAGGTCAACCTCAGCGTTGAGGAGATCCTTGCCAACGAGAAGCTCTCTTTGGATATTCTGGATATTTCAGGTCACTATGCGTTTAATGATCCCGAGGTCAAGGCGGCAACCGAGAAACTCTACGCAAACCTTGCGGCTCAAAATATCGACGGCCAGCGTTTTGTGGTTGATCACATCAAACGACCGCTGCGTCAATACGTTGAATGCTACCGTCTCAAAGGCGCGACTTCGCGTATTTTGGAAGCGCTTGCCGAGTAGGTCATGTATCATGGAAGCATAGTACGGCGCGTGACAGTTTATCAATAAACTGCAGGTAAAATGAGATTGAGAATGCAAGATGAAGGGAGCGGAAATGAAGTTTTTTATTGATACAGCAAATCTCGACGAGATTGCTGAAGCAAAAAGTTGGGGATGTCTTGCAGGAGTCACCACAAATCCCAGCCTGTATGCAAAAACAGGAGGCAAGCTTGAGGATTTTGAACCTCATATGGTAAAGATTGCCAAACTTTGCGAGGGCCTTCCTGTTTCCGCTGAATCAACGGCTGAAACCACAGAAGAGATGATTGCCGAAGGTCGTCGTCTTGCTGCTCTTGCTCCAAACATCGTGGTAAAACTTCCCATTTGCCCGGAAGCGCTTGCCGCCACTCACACCCTTGCGGCAGAGGGTATCCGCGTAAACATGACGCTTGTCTTTTCTGCCCCGCAGGCGCTTCTCGCCGCAAATGCGGGAGCTCGCTACGTGTCGCCGTTCTTGGGCCGCTTTGATGACATCGGAGAAGACGGCGTGGCACAGCTGGCTGACGTGGTGGAAGTTATCCAGAATTACGACTGGTCCGGCAAGAATGTGGACAATCAGGTTGAGATTATTTCGGCCTCCATCCGCACGCCGTACCACGTAACCCAGGCAGCCCGCCTTGGCGCCGATATTGCAACCGTTCCCTTTGCGGCACTTAAAAAGTGCGTTCAGCACCCGCTTACCGATAAGGGTCTTGCCAGCTTTAAGGCGGATTGGGAGAAGGTAAAGGCTGCACAGTAAGCAACGATTTGTCCAGATATGGTCATGACCTCGTTAGGAGCCGAGAAGCTCAGTAAAAGTCGAGAAGAGCGTTTAGTTTTTGATAACATAACTTCAGTAAAAGGTACTGTTTATATCAAGCAGTACCTTTTTTGTTGCCGATCAAGCAGTACCTTTTGCTGTCGATTGCAATCAGATGCATGAAGGGTATTTTACCTACCAGAAAGTGCATCTCAGATATATGTCAAATGGCTTGCGAGCAGTACCGTATATCCTAGAGGTACCTTAAGGTATGAGTAATAAACATCGCTCAGTGTTGGGATGCAAGATGGACATTCGCGTTGTAGAAGAAAAAGGCCGGTCGCAAATTGAGGTAACCATTTTAAGTGGCCCTGACGATCAGCGCGTCTCGGGAATCGTCCGCCAGCTGCAGATGGCAGACGGGAAGCTCTCGGGATATGTTCCCGGAACCATCAAACGGCGCGTGGTATTTCTTGCCGATATTACGTGGATCGAAACCGGTGATCACACGGCCATAATCCATCTTGCAACAGGTGAGGTGCTTGAAAGCGACAGTCGTCTCTTTGAGCTGGAAGAGGTCCTGAGAGGAACGGAGTTTGTCCGCGCTTCTCGCCAAGAACTGGTGAATTTAGATCATGTGACGGGAATCAGCCCGGCAGGATCCGGTCGCATACTTCTTTCACTGAGCGAGAAGAACTTGGTTGCATCAAGAAAATACGCGTCAGACATCAAGAAACGTATCGGTATTTTGTAGGGCAGCAAACGATATCGGCAGAAGGGAATATCATGAAACTCGAACAAACACAGGTTCAAGAAGACTTTCGCAAAAATAACAGCGAAAATGCAGACAACGTTGCCTGCAAGACTCTCAAGGAGAGCCTGAAAAAAAGCCTTTTCGTGGGGGCTCTGTATTTTATGGGCATCTCACTTGTTTACGCCATAGTGGCACTGCTCGCTCATTTGGGAGACACACAGGAGAATATTCTCATATTGACGCTTATCGTGGCGGGGATTGGAGCCGGCCTGTTCCAGCAAATCTGGTTCAATTACCAGCCGATTATTCTGCGCCTGAGCTATTTCAAACGCTATATGGCCTTTAACGGGTGCCTGTTTCCTATGCTCGTTGTTTTAGCATTGATAGGGAGCTGGCTTCCCAACATCCTTGAGGCATGGATTTCGTTTGTAGGAACCTACCTCGTGATTCTTCTGGTGATGACCCTGCTTTTCAATCAGCGGTTCAAGCACGCAAACGCACAGTACCAAGAGGCGTTCAAAAAGTATCAAGCGTCCCGCCGCGCATGAGGGTACACTTCTGTAAAGCAGAACTCGGAGGTTTTATGGAGACGCGTGGCGAGAAGAACAATCTTGTGGATACGGCATTGCGGCAAGAGGTTGCGCACGGCGCAAGTGATACACGCGCCGTGCGTGTTGCGTGTCAGCCCGACGCCGCGCACAAACCAGACATCGTGCATCAGCCCGACGCCATACACCAACCCGACGCTACACATCAATCCGACGTTGCCCTTATTCTCGAAGGAGGCAGCTTCCGAGGTATCTTTACCGCCGGTGTTTTGGATGTCTTGCTTGAGCACGGTATTGTTGACTTCACTGGTGTATGGGGAACTTCCGCGGGTGCCATCAATGCGGTGAGCTTCAAATCTCGACAGATTGGCCGAGCCATGCGCGTGATGCTCGCGTTCAGAGATGACCGCAGGTTCATGTCGTTTTGGTCGCTCGCCACAACAGGAAACATTGCGGGCAGCGAGTTCATGTATGAGGAAATCCAAAATCACTTGGATCCGTGTGACTGCGATACCTTCAACGCCAATCCCATGCAAATGTATGCCGTTGCTTCTGACGTGACGTTTGGAACTCCTGCGTATCTGCACGTACAGTCTCTGCCGGAAGATATTTGGAAAGTGCAGGCTTCGGCATCGATGCCACTGGTTTCAAAAACGGTCGAGCAAGAAGGACATCGCTATCTTGACGGCGGCACTGCCGACTCCATTCCCTTCGCATCTGCTCTACGGTTACCGGGCTCGCGGTTTCGCGCAGACTATCCCGTATCAAAGCGGGCGCTGGTGATTGTGACGCAGGACCGCAATTACGTAAAAGGAACAACCAACGAGCAGATGACCATCCGCTCGCATCGTTATGACGCATTTCCGTATTACCTTGAGGCGCTTGAGACAAGGGCAGACAGGTACAACGCATGCAGAGAGCAGCTCTGGCAGCTGGAGCGAGAAGGGCAGTGTTTGGTGATAGCCCCTCCAAAACCGGTAGAAGTCAAAGTCAATGAGCGTTCGGGAGAAGCACTTCTCACCCTGTACCTGCAAGGTCGTCGTCAAGCCACGGAGCGTCTTGAAGAAATCCGCAGCTTTGTTGTGGGCAAAAATTCATCGTGTTGCTGACGCCTAAGTGGAGTATACTTTTAAGGCTTTTCCACAGAGCCCCGTAATCTCTGATAAAAAAGCAGCGGTAACTTGTCCAGAAGTTGCCATTTTGTACATTTGTAGGAGGAGTCAAGTGAAGAAGTCGACTCAGTTTGCCAAGGCTGGCGAGGTAGAGCGCAAATGGGTGCTCATCGACGCCGAGGGTGCTACGCTCGGTCGTTTGGCTACGAAGGCAGCAATGATTCTTCGTGGTAAGAACAAGCCACAGTACACGCCCAATGCCGACACAGGTGACTTTGTTGTCATCATCAATGCAGATAAGGTAGTTTTAACCGGCGTTAAAGCTGACCACAAAGAGTACTGGCGTCATTCCGGATATCTCGGTGGTCTGAAGATCGAGTCCTTCCAGGAGGCTATGGAAAAGCATCCGGAGCGTGTGGTTGAGCACGCCGTCAAGGGTATGCTTCCAAAGACCACTCTTGGTCGCAAGCAGGGTATGAAGCTTAAGGTGTATACCGGTGCCGAGCACCCGCATGCCGCACAAAATCCCGTTAAGATTGAGCTGGAGGACTAACGATGGCTGATAAAACTGCAGTTTATACCGGCACCGGTCGTCGTAAAGAGGCTGTTGCTCGTGTTCGTCTTATTCCCGGTACCGGTAAAGTAACCGTCAACGGTCGCGAGGCAACCACATACTTTGGCCGCCAGCAGCTTGTTGACAACGCAGTGGCTCCACTGCGTATCACCGATACCCTTGGTCATTTTGATGTTTTTGCCAATTGCGATGGCGGTGGCATCAACGGTCAGTCCGGCGCTCTGCGCCTGGGTATCGCACGTGCACTTCTCGAGGCAGGCGAGTATCGCGATGACCTCAAGAAGGCCGGCTACCTCACCCGCGATTCTCGTGCGGTCGAGCGTAAGAAGTACGGTCTGAAGAAGGCACGTAAGCGCCCGCAGTTCTCAAAGCGTTAAGGTTTTTGGGAGCAAGTTTTGCTCAAAGTACACAAGGGTCTGTCGTTTTTACGACGGACCCTTTTTTGTGTCTCCGAAGTGTCATTTTCACGTAAAATATATATACCGCTGTGCTGTTTATGCACGGGGTAAAAAGCGAGAAGAACATGTGGGTATCGCTGTGTTGTATACGGCACGGTGGCGTGACATGAAATATAGCAAGGAGCTGCTATGAAGTATTTTGGTACCGATGGCTTTAGAGGGCGCGCAAACGAGGGGCTCAATGTTGACCATGCGTATAAGATCGGCCGTTTCATTGGCTGGTATTACGGACTTCGCCAGGCTCGACGCGCCCGCGTGATTTTGGGAAAGGATACGCGTCGTTCCAGTTATATGTTTGAATCCGCACTGGTCTCGGGCCTTGTTGCCTCCGGGGCAGATGCATATATCTTGCACGTTATCCCAACGCCGGGCGTGAGCTATGAGGTTGTTGACGGGGCCTTTGATTGCGGCGTTATGATTACCGCTTCGCACAATCCCTTTACCGACAACGGTATCAAGCTGGTAAACAAAGACGGCTATAAAATGGAAGAGGAAATCCTTGAGCAGCTTGAGAATTATATCGACAACAAGTTTGAGGTTCCTCTCGCCACCGGAGAGCAAATCGGATGCACCGTTGATTACATGCAGGGTCGTAACCGATATATCTCCAGCTTGATTGCGTCATGTGGCTTCAGTCTTCAGGGCATGAAGATTGGTCTCGATTGTGCCAACGGTGCCGCTTCAAGCGTTGCTCGCCCTGTTTTTGACGCACTGGGTGCAGAAACGCACGTCATCAATAACGCCCCTAACGGCCTGAACATCAACGTAGACTGCGGCTCCACGCACATCGACCAGCTGCAGCGCTTTGTCGTACAAAATGGACTTGACGTGGGTTTTGCCTACGACGGAGATGCCGACCGTTGCCTTGCGGTTGACGAGCGCGGCCACGTGGTTGACGGCGACCTTATCCTGTATGTGTGCGGCTGTTACCTGAATAAATATGGCCGCCTTGCAAAGCAGACGGTTGTCACCACCGTTATGAGCAACTTTGGGCTGTTCAAAGCCTTCGAGGACTCGGGACTTTCCTACGAAAAGACCGACGTGGGCGACAAAAACGTCTACGCATGCATGAATGAGCACGAATATAGCCTCGGCGGCGAGCAGTCCGGCCATATTATTTTCGGCGATCTTGAGAAGACCGGCGACGGCATCATGACGAGTCTCCGTATTATGGAAGTTCTTCGCGCTGAGCGTGAGAAACTCTCTGAGCTTGTCCGTCCTGTTCGTCTGTATCCGCAACAGCTGGTAAACGTTCGGGTGACGGATAAGAATGCCGCCATTGATTCCACCTCTGTTAGTGCAGCCATAGCTGCTGCCGAGAAGCACCTGGAGGGTGATGGCCGCGTTCTCGTGCGTGCATCCGGCACCGAGCCGCTTATTCGGGTGCTTGCGGAGGCGTCATCGGAGCAGCTTTGCCAGGAGGCAAACGATATTGTTTTGAAGTCGCTTGAGCCCTTCAAATGTATGGTATAGCGCAGGTGTTATATGGCTCTTGCAGGTATTGGCGTTGATATGCTGGAGATTGCGCGTATGCAGCACGCTCTTGATGAGAGGCCTTATTTTATTCGCCGTCTGTTTACGGAAGACGAGCGTATGTATTGCGAACATACCGCACGACCGGCTGAGCACTATGCCGGTCGTTTCGCCGCGCGCGAAGCCGTGCTTAAAGCACTCGGTTTGGGCTTTGGTAATGGCGTCGGAATAGGAGATGTCTCGGTGGTACGGGATGATTCGGGGCGTCCGCATGCACTTCTCGCCGGTCGTGCAGCCGAAGTTGCCCGCGAGCAGGGAGTTCGTGAAGTGGCTTTGTCCATTTCGCATACGCATGACGTTGCGGTAGCAAACGCGGTTGCCGTGACGGATGCGGTGCGCCCGAAACCTGACGAAAAAGAAGATGCAGCTAAAGCGCTTGCGGTTTCATTCAAAGAAGCCCGCTCGGTAATCGACGAGTTGGAGCGCGTGCAAGAAACTATAATGGATACCGTTGATGAGGCATGAGGAGTAAAACATGCAGCCTGTTTTGAACGTTGAAGACATTAAACGTGTTGAGGTATCTCTCACCCGTGTGGGCGTAAGCGTATCCGAGCTTATGCATCGTGCCGGATATGCGGCGGCTCAGGAAGTTTTGAACCTGGGCGGATCCATTGATAATGTGGTAGTTCTTGCCGGTATGGGCAACAACGGCGGCGATGGATGGGTGGCCGCCGAAGCGCTGCGTTCTCGCAACGTAAACGTGAAAGTCATCACCCCCATTGAGCCCGATCAGATTTCGGGAGATCTTGCGCGCCAGATGGCACAGCGTGCGGTTCGCTCCGGAGTGTCGGTGCTGGTGGGGCCTCCAAAAACCGAGCTTGCAGACTTGCTTTCAACAACCGATGCCGTTTTGGACTGTATGCTTGGCACCGGCTTTCACGGAAAAGTCCGCGCTCCCTTTGACATTTGGATTGAGACGCTTAATGAATCGGGTGCACGCGTACTTGCGGTGGATGTGCCGTCGGGTTTGGATTCCCAGACGGGTCATGCGGAGGGTGCGTGTGTCATTGCAGATATGACCGTTACCATGATTGCCCTCAAGCCGGGTCTTTTGGCTGATGCGGGCCGTGATGTGTGCGGCTCCATTGTGGTGGCGCCGCTTGCGGAACAAACCGAGCGCCTGGTAGTCGATGCGGATCCCGTGGCATGGCGCACCGATCTTGAGGATTATCTCACCAATATCCCGGCGCAACTTAATGATGTCGATAAGTTCTCGCGTGGCTCGGTGCTTGTGGTGGGAGGTTCTTCTCGCTTCCCGGGAGCAGTCGTGATGGCCGCTCGCTCTGCTGCGCGCGCGGGAGCAGGATATGTAACCTTGGCGGTTCCGGAGGCCATCGTGCCTATCGTACAGATTCAATGCCCCGAGATTCCCGTGGTGGGATTGCCGTGCGACGCCGAGGGCGTGCTGACGGAGGACGCCGTTTCTTCGGTGGCGGAGCTCGCCGGCATGCGTACGGTGACTTTGGTCGGTCCCGGTATGCGCGTGTCGGGCGGTACGGTGGCGGTGACGTCTTCGCTTATTGACTCCGGACTTCCGCTGGTTGTCGATGCGGACGCGCTTAATTGCATTGCGCGTTTGACCAACAATAACCTTCCTGATTTTCCCGAGGTAACCCGTAGATCCGCTCCGCTCATTCTGACACCGCATCGCCGCGAGCTTGGCCGTTTGGTGGGCATGCTCGATACGCCGCCGGCAAGCCTTGTTGAGCAGCTTGATGCGTCTCGCAAAATCATTTGGGCCGATGGTGGCTCCGAACTCGTGGTTGTTGCAAAGAGTACGGCAACCGCGTGCGTGGGCGTTCAGAAAGCGGTTTTACCCAAGCCCGGTCCGGCTACGCTTGCAACGGCAGGTTCAGGCGACGTGCTTTCGGGCATCATTGCCGGTCGTTTGGCGCTTGTAGGTGGCGCTTCCGATGATCTTCCGGTTTTTTGTGCTCTTGCGTGCGAAGTTCATGCCTATGCGGGACAGCTTGCGGCCGAGAAGTTTGGTACGCGCGGGGTTTTGGCGTCTGATATTTCGGATGCCATTGGACTTGCCGCTGATACTATTGAGGAACAAATTGCGTTTCCGGTGGATACGATGGCAGAGTAGGCATATATGGGGCTTCCAAATAACAGGTGGGCATGGGTAGAAATTGACCTTGGAGCGCTCAGACGTAATGCAAAGGCGTTTAAGGCACAGCTGGCGCGCGGCGTAAAATTCATGGCGATAGTCAAGGCCGACGCGTACGGTCATGGCGCCGCTGCCTGTGCAAAAGCTCTGCGCAGTGTAGGTGCCGATCAGTTTGGGGTGGCAACGGTCGATGAGGGAATTGCGCTGCGCCAATCGGGTATTGAAGACCCCATTCTTGTACTCAACCAGCCGCCTCTTGAGAGCATCGATGACCTTGTGACCTTTGATTTAATGCCGTCGGTCTATGAGATAGATTTTGCGCTTGGCTTTGGCGAGGCGTCTTCTGCTGCGGGTAAAATCGGCAAATACCACCTGGCCATCGACAGTGGAATGACTCGTATTGGCGTGAGGCGAGAAGAAGCCCTTGAGCTGAGACGCGCCATTGATTTTCATCGCGGTCTTGAATGTGCAGGTACGTTTACGCATTTTGCGACGGCGGATCTGTTCGACGACTGGGATTTTGCGTTGCAGGTAAACCGCTTTACCGAGGCAGTGTCCATCATTCATGAGGCGGGCCTTGAGACCGGTCTTGTGCATGCGGACAATACGCCGGGCACGATTCTTCATCCTGACGTGCAGTTTGACATGTGTCGTATAGGTATCGGCTTATACGGCCTGCATCCTGCAGAAAACACGGTACCGCGCATTGCATTGGAACCCGTGATGAGTGTTCGCGGTCGAGTTACCCGGGCAATCTATCCCAATGTCGGCGATGGCGTGGGGTACGGTTTGACGTGGCGTGTTCCTCGGAAGAACATTCAAGTGGCAACGGTTCCCATTGGGTATGCCGACGGCCTTGCGCGTTGTCTTTCCAACCGGATGGACGTGCTGGTTGATGGCATGCGCGTGCGCCAGGTGGGCAATATCTGCATGGATCAGTTCATGTTTGCCGTCGACGTTAATAGGGCACGCTCGTATCGCCCCGGATATGAAGTTATGGAAGGCGACATGGTTACCATTATGGGCGCCGACGGCGATGAGTATATTTCAGCCGATGAGATTGCCAAGCTGAGAGATACCATAAACTATGAGGTGGTATGCGATTTTGGCATGCGCCTTGATAAAGTTTACCTTTAATGAAATGCAGGAAGAACGATGCGGTTAGTGCGGCGTGATGAGCGTACTACCGTTTGTCCGATTATGGTTGATTGAAAAGTGGTTAAAAAGATGTCCGAGAATCCGTCTCAACACGTTTCGCCCGTTACGCTTGAAGAGGTTCGCGAGCAGATGAGGGATTGTCATCTCTGCCGACTTTGCGAAGGCCGCAATACCATTGTCTTTGGTGACGGTAACCCCCACGCGCGCGTTATGTTTATCGGTGAAGGACCCGGTAAGAATGAAGACCTCGGTGGAAGGCCGTTTATCGGCGCGGCGGGCAAGAAGCTCGATGGCTATCTTGCGGCGGCAGGCCTTTCTCGCGACGACATCTTCATTACCAATGTGGTTAAATGCCGACCACCCTCAAACAGAAATCCCCGTCCTGAGGAGATTGAGGCGTGTGCCCCGTACCTGCGCAATCAGGTTCGCGCTATCTGGCCCGACGCGATTGTGTGTCTCGGTAACTTTGCGTCTCAGTTTATCCTGCGTACCGAGAAGGGCGTGACGTCCCTGCGTGGACGCCTGTATCAGACGGGTCATTTTGTTGTGCTGCCGACGTTTCATCCGGCGGCAACCATCTACCATCCCGCGTGGGAGCCGCTCTTGACCGATGACTTACGTCTTTTGGGTCAGTGGCTCCAAGAGCATCCGAAGGAGCAGGAGGCCTCGCATGAGTAAGCTTCCTCGCATGGTTGACTCCGGTATTTTCGTATCTTCTTCCACTGCCGAGACGATTGCTCTTGGCGAGAAGTGTGGAGAACTTCTTGCAGCCGGCGATGTGTTGGTGCTGACGGGTGATCTTGGAGCGGGAAAAACGCAGTTCACTAAGGGTATTGCACGAGGAATGGGCATTGCGGCTGATGTGACAAGCCCCACCTTTACGATAGAGATGGTGTATGAGGGTGGTGTGATGCCGCTCTATCACTTTGATTTGTACCGGCTGAATGACTCAAGCCAGTTGGATGATATCGGCCTGTTTGATGCCATGGAGTCCGATGGCCCTACGGTGATCGAGTGGGGTGAGCAGTTTGCCGATGACATTGGTGATGCGCGTGTTGATGTTTTCATTTCTCGCCTTGAAGGAACTGGTGATACTGGCAGCGATTGCCAGTGGCAGCTTTCCAAAGGCGGCGGTGACGCCATTGCCGGCCTCAGTGCAGACGATGCTGATGCCATTTCTTCTGAACCCCTGCGAGAGATCCGCTTTGTGGCGCATAACAAGCGAGGTCGAGAGCTGATTGAAGGGCTTGTATAAAAGCGAGTTTTGTTATAAAACTCGTTTAAGGTGAAGTAGCGGCTTGGAATTATTGGGATTGTCGCACGTAGACACAACATCGGGAGTAGACAATGATTTATACCCTTACAACCAATCCTGCAGTAGATGTAAACATTACCAGCGACGATTTACGTTCTGATAAGATCAATCGCACTCGTGACGCGGTATATTCCCCTAATGGTAAAGGACTTAATGTGTCCTTTACGCTGGCTCATTATGGCGTAAACTCTCAAATTCTGGGTTTCTTTGGAGGCTTTACCGGAAACTATATTGTAGAGGGTGCCTCTAAGATTTGCCCGGTCAAGCCTGTGTGGATTGATGGCATCACGCGCCTTAACGTGTTTCTTAAGGTTGGCGATAAGGAATACGATCAGGTAAATGCGGGAGCACCTGTAAGTCGAGAAGCCCAGCTACAGATGCTTGAACTTATCGACAACCTTGATGACCTGGATTGTCTGATTATCTCCGGTAGCCTGCCTCCCCATATAGATCCGAGCTACTATGACGAGCTTATTGATATAGTTCAGGCCAAGGGTGCAGAGTTCGTATTAGATATTTCTCATCCCTGCTTGGCCCATTTAATAGAGCGCAAACCATTGCTTATTAAGCCGAATGACGATGAGCTTGCCGACATCTTTGGTGTAAATGTCAGTTCTGAGCAGGATTTTGTTGCTGCTCTTCATATGCTTCATGAACGGGGAGCGCAAAATATTTTACTTACACTTGGTGCTGCTGGTGCATATTTTTATGACGGGCAGCAGGTGTACCATGCAACAGCTGTTAAGGTTCCCGTACTTTCGACAGCATGTGCGGGTGATGCAACTCTTGCAAGCTTCTTGTCCGTTTGGAAGGACAGGCGTAATAAGGTTGAGGACGCTTTATCTCGTGCCATGGCAACGGGCGCTAATGTTGCCATGAGTGCTGGTTTGGGAGATTTTGCTTTGGTGGACGAGCTGTCCGCTCAGATTAAGGTTTCCCAAATAGGATAGAGGGATCGCGCGTAAGCGCAAGGAGCGTGTCATATGGCACACAGGAAGGGAGGAGTTGCATATGGCTGAAGACGTACAGGTCTATGACATCATTGCAGCTACTGGTTGTCCAACAGGCATTGCGCATACCTTTATGGCCAAAAAGGCTCTGGAGGATGCTGCGGCTGCAAGAGGTCTCACCATTAAGGTGGAGACTCACGGTCAGGTAGGCATTGAGAACGAGGTCACTCCGGCAGAGATTAAAGCCGCAAGAGCTGTAATTGTCGCTGCCGATAAAGATGTCAATGCTGAGCGTTTTGCCGGCAAACCTATGGTTTCTGTCGGCGTGAGTAAGGCTATCAAAAAGGAGGATGCAGAAGCTCTTATCGAGCAAGCATTGACCGCAAAGGCTTCCGGCGAGATGACCGCTGAGGTTGCAGGCTCTGACTCCACGACTCATACTCCAGAAAAAGAGTCAATTGGTCACCAGATTTACAAGCACCTCATGAACGGCGTAAGCCACATGTTGGTCTTTGTCGTCGCTGGTGGTGTTTTGACTGCGGTGTCCTTCCTTTGGGGCATTACCTCATTTGATTCTACGGCCGCCGACTATAATTCTTTTGCTGCCTTACTTAAGACTATCGGTGGCATTTGCATGAATATGATGGTTCCGGTGTTGGCTGCCTACATCGCTGAGTCCATCGGCAAGCGTCCTGCTCTTGTACCTGGTTTTCTTGCGGGTATGATTGCTATTCAAGGTCTTCCTATATCTCCAGATACTGGTCTTATTGATGCCGGCGGTTCTGGCGTTGGCTTTGGCTTCTTGGGCGGCATTATTGGTGGTTTTCTAGCCGGCTATACCATTCTTCTTTTGGAGAAGGTCTTTGCTAAGCTTCCTGAGAACCTCAATGGTCTGAAGGCAATGTTTTTATATCCTTTGTGCTCTGCTTTTATCGTTGGCTTGATTATGCTTGGTATTTCAGGCCCCATGGCATCAATCAATATCGCTATGATGAACTTCCTTAAAGGTCTTTCTGCGTCCGGTCCTATTGTGTTGGGCCTTGCCATTGGCTGTATGTGCGCATTTGACATGGGCGGCCCAGTAAACAAAGCTGCCTACGTAACGGGTACCGCCATGCTCACTGAGGCTTTGGCTGCCGGCGTTGGAACCTCTACGTACAATTTTGGTACCAACTTTATGGCTGCAGTTTCCGCTGCATGTATTGTTCCTCCACTGATTACCACCTTTGCTGTTCTTTTTGGCAAGAAGTACTTTACGCAAGAAGATCATGATGCCGGCCTGGTTAACTTCATTTTGGGTTGCACTCATATTACTGAAGGTGCAATTCCCTTTATGACCAAGAACATTTGGCCTGTCATGCCCATCATGATGCTTGGTTCTTCTATTGGCGCTATTCTTACCATCTTCTTTGGGGTACATGATCCGGCTCCTCATGGTGGTTTCTTGGTACTTCCCGTAGTTGATGGTGGTCTGATGTGGGTTGTGGCAATTCTTATTGGTACTATTGTGGGCGGCCTGCTGTTCTTGCTCTTTAAGCGCAGCCAATACGTGAAGAATGGTAACAAGGTTATTGAGTAGGTTTACGTAGTCTTATCTAGCCTGCGTTTTCTACGTTTTCTTAGGCAAATCACGTAGTCTACCTCGGTAAAGCTTTTATCAAAGGAAACTCAGCTTATTGCAAGTTGGGTTTCCTTTTTTGCTTGAGAGTAATATTTGTTACCGTCTACCTAGGGAAACAGACCGTTTACGTTTTCTTGACGACAAATTTGACATCTTCAGGATAAATTTGACTAAGGGTTCAGTTTATTGGGGGATGCACAATGCTATATGCACATACAAAAGAAGGGGATCAGGAAGATTGGCAACCTCTCTCTACACATTTGGAAAACGTAGCAGAACTAAGTGCCCAATTTGCTGCTTCCTTTGGCTATGAGCAGTGGGGGCGTGCACTGGGGCTGCTCCATGATGCAGGAAAAGTTTGTGAGCAATTTCAGAAAGGACGCCTCTATAACAAACCAAACGTGAGTGTTGATCATGCAGCTTTTGGTGCACAACAAGCGCTTGAGCTTTATGGGGGTCGCAATAAAGAGGACGATCCGAATGGTGAACAAGCATATGTAGGTGAACTTATGGCCTATGCAATTTTGGGTCATCATAAGGGCATGAAGAGCTCTGTCGATGTTGAAAAGAGGGTAGAGCCTCTTTGCGCACCGCCAGCTTCCGGTCAAGTTATTGATGATTACAGTCCATATCAAGCTTTAATCAAAGAATTTCCTGAGGTTAAACCTCCAGTGAGAATAGACCTTGAGCCGACGGTATTTTCTTGCATTATGCAATCATCCACTAAAGCTGTACAGAATAAGGCGATGCAATCAATTGTTCAACAGCGTCTATCTTTTTCTGGTCAGGCGTTGATACGTATGCTGTTTTCGTGCCTTGTCGATGCCGACTGGATTGATACGGAACGCTTCATGAAGCCCGAGGTGGCGAAGAGACGGGAGCATAGCTATGATTCCATCCCTGTGTTGTTTGGTAGACTCGAGAAACATCTCGATGAGCTGGCAGGCAAGGCTGAGGACACGTTAGTCAACAAAGCGCGTGCCACTGTTCTTGCCGATTGTAGGAAGGAAGCGTCGTCCAAGCCCGGGCTCTTTACCCTTACAGTGCCTACTGGTGGAGGCAAAACGCTTTCATCTATGGAGTTTGCCCTGCAACATGCGAAAGCAAATGGTCTTGAGCGTGTCATATATGCCATTCCCTTCACATCCATCGTCGAGCAGAGTGCTTCCATCTTCAGGAATATCCTTGGTGAAGAAAACGTTCTTGAGCATCATTCGAATTACGATTTTGAGGAGGCGGCAAAAGAAGGACGTGAGTACGAACGCCTTGCCGTACAAAATTGGGATGCTCCTATCGTGGTAACCACAAATGTTCAGCTGTTGGAGTCACTGTTTTCTAATAAACCAGGTAAGTGTCGTAAGCTACACAACATTGTGAATAGCGTTATTGTGCTCGACGAGGCACAGACTATACCAGTTGAGCTTATGCGGCCTACGCTTGCGATACTTGAAGAACTGACTCTTGATTTTGGTGTAAGCGTTGTACTCTGCACGGCAACGCAGCCAGCCATACGAAACGAGTGGCCGTTTGGGTCTCGCCCTCATGAGCTCTGTGGTGTCCATGAGAAGCTATTCTCAGAGGCATTTGATGGGCGGGTTCGTTACCGAGTAATGGGGGAGATTCCGGAAGATGATTTAGTAGGCAGGCTCGTGAATTTGCGTCAGGGGCTGTGTGTCGTAGGAAAGAAGGCAGAGGCGCTTGCTCTATATCGTGACGTAGTGGCTCGCGCGCAAGAGAGTGCTCTAATCAATGATTCAAGAAAGCCCTATGAGGAAGGATTCTTCCATCTGAGCGCGCATATGGTTCCGGCACATAGGTCAAAGATGATTGCCAGAATTCGAGATCGACTTGATGCGGGTGAGCGATGTGTGGTTATATCCACTCAGCTTATAGAGGCAGGTGTAGATGTCGATTTTCCCATCGTCTGGCGTGAGATGGCTGGATTGGATTCTATCGTGCAGGCGGCAGGACGCTGCAACCGCAATGGAAGGCGCACTGATGAGAGGGGCAAGAAAATTCCAGGAGATGTCTTTGTCTTTGAGTTTTCCGAGAAGGATGGCGCTTTCAAATGTCCGAGTGGTATGAGCTGGTTGGGCAAAACGCGTTCGATTGCGGCTGAGCTGCTCGATGTAGATGACTTGGACGTCGATGCGAATTTGCTTGGTCTTTACTTCAAGCGTTGCTATCAAGCCGAAGGCCTTGATGCTAGATGCGTGGTGGGAGACGACGACAAGGGTCATAGGGAATATGGTTCATCAGGGCTTTATGAGGATATGTCTGGCCGGAAACATCTTTCGTCCAGCAAGGGTCTCCTGTCACGGTATATGGACTACTGTTATGACTTTGAGATGTACGCGCGTACGTACAAGGTTATAGAAGATACGGGCAAATCGGTTTTTGTTCCATGGGGAAGTAAGGGCACAATGCTGCTTAACCGCCTACGTTTTCTTGCAGCTTCTCACGAGGAATGCTCCCTTATTCGTCAAATACAACCATATTGCATAAGCGTATATCCTCAGCTTATGCACGAGCTGGAAAGAGAAGGATTCATTGAACAACTGGGTCTTGTGAACGTGCTATACATGGAAAATGATTGCTGCAAAGTCTACAGCGAAGAGACAGGTCTTCTTCCACCAGATGAGGAGGTACTTAATGTAATGACAATATGACATATCTTGCACGTTTTGAGTGGAACAAATCTATTCAAAGAAAGGAGGAGATATATGGGATACGGCATAAGGATACTAGTGAAAGGTTCCCGCGCATGCTTTACACGCCCCGAAATGAAGGCAGAGCGTGTCAGCTATGACGTGATGACGCCCTCGGCAGCTCGTGGAATTCTTGAGGCTGTCTATTGGAAACCGGCAATTGCATGGCGTATCGATAGTATTGAGGTGCTTAACGAGATTCGCTTTGAAACGTTTCGGCGTAATGAAGTGGGAAGTAAACTTCCCTATGGTGGGGATTCAGGTGCCAAGTCGATTGCGGGCGGTCAAGATCTACCACTCTACGAAGTTACAACGGCAGACCGTCAGCAGCGGGCAGCGCTTCTGTTGCGAGACGTTGCCTATGTTGTCAAGGCTCACTTCGACTTGACTGATCGTGCAGGTAAAGGTGATACGGTCGAGAAACACTATAACATTGCTTTACGCCGCTTGCGCAAGGGGCAATGCTTCAACCAGCCCTACCTTGGATGCAGGGAGTTCTCTGCAGAGGTCTCATTGGTCGAGGAGGGGAAGAGTGTTCCTCCCTCTGTTTATACGGGAGTCTTGGAGAAGGATCTTGGCTTTATGCTCTACGACCTTGACTTCACGGATATGGAACACCCTGAACCGAAGTTCTTCCGCGCTGTTATGAGAAATGGCATTATTGATGTCTCTGCAGCTGCGTGGGAGGTGGTTGGATGATAATCAAGAATCTCTATGACCTCTATAAGCGCTATGTTGAAGATCCCGAGATGCAGGACAAGGTACCTCTTGAGGGCATGAGCCGCGAGAATGTTAAATGGGAGCTTATAATTTCCGAAAGTGGCGAACTGGTAAATATTGTTTCGTTATCGCATGGGGATGGTAAGGAAGCAAATCAATCTCAGGAAATATTGGTTCCTGAGCATGATGGGCGTTCTGGAACGAAGCCAAAACCTTACTTTCTTTGTGATACGGCTGCTTATTTCCTTGGTATGGCTGATGTATCAAAGGCTAAAAACAAGCATGACGCAGAAAAGATTCAAGAAAAAGCTTGGAAAAAACGTGAGGCGTCTAAGGACTATCATTTAAAAGTTCTTTGCGATTGCAATGACGTAGCAGCAGAAGCCGTAGTGAAATTCTTCTCTTGTAATGTTCTACAAGAAGGGAAATTCAATGATTTGCTGCGTGATATCACTGCAAGAGACAATATCGTTTTTGCCTTGAAAGATTCTGCCGATAATGTTGTATGTGTGCATGAACGCACGGCGATTATAGATGCTTGGAACTCTTATCGCAGGGCTTCTGGAAATGATTTAACTACAGATCAATGCTCTATTACGGGGAAGATTGAACCTCTGGCTCGACTGTTTCCTCAAGTGACAGGCTTTGCTGGTGCGCAGTCCTCTGGGGCTTCCCTCATCTCGTTTAACTGTGACTCTTTCAATTCCTATGGGAAGACTCAAGCGTATAATGCTTCGATTTCAGAGCGAGTTGCTTTTGGAGCAGGGACAGCTCTCAAGATGTTACTCTCTAATCCAGAGCGCAAGGTTGGCTTAGGCAATACTACGTTTACATTCTGGAGCGACAGACCCTCGCCTAGTGAGGACAATCTTTTTACGCAGTTTCTCAGTGAGTGGGGAGGAAGTAAGGTTGCTGAGGACCCGGCAATTGTTGACCGTCTCCACGCTGCAATCGAAGGTATCAAGCAAGGACATCCCCTCGGTAGAGATTTCAATCCTGATGTTCGTTACTACGTCTTGGGCATATCTCCCAATGCCGCCCGCCTGTCTATACGCTTCTTTGAAACCGCCACACTTGGGGAGGTGGCTAGGCGCTATGGTCAATACCTGCGTGATATTGATATGGTGGGCATAAAGACAAAGTCATTGTTCCAGCTTATCAGACAGTGTGCTGTTCAAGGAAAGGATAAGAACATTCCTTCCACACTTGTAAATCCTTGCATGCAGGCGATGCTTACCGGCAGTAGGTTTCCTCGTTCGTTACTCAGTACTTTGCTCTCGCGCATGCGAGCAGATCACGGGTCAAACAACAGTTTTGATATGGGTCAGCGTACATCGCTCATTAAGGCATATCTCGTGCGTGCGAGGCGTTTTTCGGGAGTTATATCAACAAGAGAAAGCGAGATTGACGTGGCATTAAATAGAGACAATAACAGTGCTGGATATCTTCTCGGCAGATTATTTGCCGTGATGGAAAGAGCTCAGTCAGGGGCATTGGGAAACACCAACGCGACTATTCGTGACAAGTACATCGGCTCCGCATCGGTCACACCAGCGCGTGTGATGCCGACGCTTATGCACGGTTGCCAGAACCATCTGAGTAACTTGCGTAAAAAGAGTCCTGGGCTGAATGCTATTCTTGAGAAGGAACTTGACGAGATAGCGGGAAGGGAGCTCTCGGATAATCCCTATCCGAAGACACTTTCTATGGAAGATCAGGGCGAGTTCTTTATCGGATACTACCAAGAGCGTGTTTACCTCTGGACCTCACACAAGCAGGATGACAATACGCCCAACGAGGCAGCAGGCAACGATTCTAACGAAAACTAGGAGAATATCATGTCAGAACCTATTCAAAACCGTTACGATTTTGTTTTCTTTTGCGATGTCAAGAACGGCAATCCTAATGGAGATCCCGATGCGGGTAACCTTCCACGCATCGATCCTGATACCTCACGCGGTATCATCTCAGATGTTTGTATTAAGCGTAAGATTCGTAACTACGTAGATCTTATCAAGGGTGAGGTTATAGATAGTCCAGATGTTGATGAAGGAAAATTAGGTTACAAGATTTACGTGCAGGAAGGTGCTGTTCTGAATGAGCGTAACCTTAAAGCCTACGTACATTACAATTTTACGCCGCAAGCAAAGAAGCTCCCTAAGAAGACTGAGGAGCAACTAAAGGTTACTAAGTTCATGTGCGATAACTTTTTCGATATTAGAACCTTTGGCGCCGTTATGACGACGGGTGTTAACTGTGGTCAAGTACGTGGCCCCGTACAGCTATGCTTCGGTGAGTCCATCGATCCAGTCGTACCACTCGAAATGAGTATCACGCGTATGGCTGCAACGGAAGCCAAGGAGGATAAGGACAATAAGACTATGGGTCGCAAGCAGTATGTGCCCTACGGTCTCTATCGCATTGAAGGGTTCGTTTCCGCTTCTCTTGCTGAAAAGTCTGGTTTCTGTCGGGATGACCTTAACCTTTTGTGGGAGGCTTTCATGAACATGTTTGAGAACGATCGCAGTGCTGCTCGCGGTCTCATGACCTCTCGTAAGCTTATCGTCTTCAAGCATGAAAGTAAGCTCGGCAATGCACCCGCACACAAACTCTTCGATACAGTGAGGGTCAATAAGAATATCCCTATTGATCAGGAACCAAGGAAATTTGAAGATTATGAAATCAAGGTTCCAGAAGAGGGTGACTTGCCTAAGGGTATTGAAGTAGAGTTCTACGATTACATTGCGCCGTCTGCATAAACTATCATGTACGTCGATGACGATTTGCTCGCCCTTTCGGGATTGCAACATCTGGCATACTGTGAGCGCCAATGGGCTCTCATTCACTTAGAGCAGATTTGGGAAGACAATGCCTACACACTTCGCGGAGATTATTTTCATGAGCGTGTGGACATGGTTGGTTATTTCTGCGTTGATGATGTAAGGTCAGAGCGTAGAGTTCATCTTGTTAGCCGGAGTTTAGGAATCTATGGCATTGCTGACATCGTTGAATATGGTGTCGGCGATGCCAATTCTTTCGTACGACCCGTTGAGTATAAGGTTGGTAAACCAAAGCTAGAAGATTGGGATCGGATTCAAATAGCGGCGCAAGCTTTATGTCTTGAGGAAATGTATGGACTAGAAATCCCCGAAGGTATTCTTTTTTATGGAGAAACACGGCGAAGAGAAAAAGTTGAGATAACGAAAACACTCAAGCAGAAAGTAAGGAATCTCTCAGCGCGTATGCATAATCTTTTTAAAGTAGGAATTACGCCACATGCTGAATATAATTCGAAATGCCGTCGCTGTTCACTAGCAAATGAGTGCATGCCTGAAATTAGTAACGCGGATGTATGCGGTTATTGGATACAGTATGGCGAAAATCTGGAGGAGACATGAAGAGGCTTTTAAATACGCTTTATTTAACAAATCCAGACGCATATCTTCGAAAAAAAGACGATGCTCTTAGCGTATATGTTGACCAAGATAAAGTGATGAGTGTTCCTTTTCATCTACTCGAAGGTGTTATATTGTTTGGGCATGTGGGCTGTAGCACTTCCATCCTAGGAGCCTGTGCTTCGCGAGGTATTTCTACTGTCATACTTGATGAACGTGGAAGGTTTCAAGCGCGTGTAGATGGACCAGTATCAGGTAATGTACTACTTAGGAAGGAACAATATAGACGCGCTATGAATGATGAGGAATGTCTCGATATAGCAAAGCGATTTATCATTGCAAAGATGCATAATGCACGATTAGTACTTCAGCGTTATATGCGAGACTACCCAGATATAAAAGATCATGGCGTGGATAAGATAGTTGCATTATTAAAGGACAGTAAGAATGAAGCTTTGTACTGCAAGGACCTCGATGAACTAAGAGGCGTGGAAGGGAATGCCGCTCATCTTTATTATTCAGGTCTAGGGTTTGCATTGAGGTATGAAGGTCTGAACTTTACAGGACGTACAAAGAGGCCACCCAAAGATCCCATTAATGCAGCGCTTTCATTTTTTTATACGATGCTTAGCAGAGAATTGATATCTGCCTGTGAAGCCGTTGGACTCGATCCACAAATGGGATATCTACATGCTTGTCGGCCAGGGAGAGCAAGTCTTGCTCTCGATCTTATTGAAGAGTTACGTGCGCCAATAGTTGACAGGTTTGTTTTTTCTCTATTCAACCGTAAACAGTTGACCATTTCTGATTTTCTTCCAGAAGAACAAGGATTTTCCTTCAAGGATTTGTCTCTTAAAAAGGTGTTAGGTTGCTGGCAACAAAAGAAACAGGAACAGATTATGCATCCTTTTCTAAAAGAAAGAGTGCCATTAGGATTGGTTCCTTTTGTACAAGCACAATTATTTGCTAGATACTTAAGAGGGGATCTTGATGATTATCCAGCGTTTCTTTGGAGATGAGTATGTATATACTGGTAACTTATGATGTAGCAAGTGGGGATACAAATAGTGCCAAACGTTTACGTAGAGTTGCAACAATTTGCACACACTATGGGCAGAGGGTTCAGTATTCTGTATTTGAATGTCTAGTTGATCCTGGACAGTATGAAAAGCTAAAGCATGAACTTACTAAAGTAATTGACAAAAAATACGATAGTCTACGATTTTATAATTTAGGTAAGCAATGGAAAAACAGAGTTGAGCATATTGGTGCTAAAAACGCATATGATCCAGAGGGATTTTTATGCATATAATGAAGAAGCACATGCGCGAACTCTAAGCAACGAAGTATGCCTTAGTGGTTCGCGCATTTAATATATACTTTTCCATTGAATTTTTCGGCTTAAAGTGTTTTAAATAGCTGAAAACATTTTTAAAATGCATCTATTTCGGTCATATATGCAAATAGATGTATAATTTGACCGTCGCACCCTTCACGGGTGCGTGGATTGAAACAACAATTCCACCGGAAGCGTTAGCGTGTAAATGCGGTCGCACCCTTCACGGGTGCGTGGATTGAAACTTGATCGTAAAGGCGGTGAGTGATGGCATTTCGCGTCGCACCCTTCACGGGTGCGTGGATTGAAACCAGACGGTCGATCCGACTGCCTCAGCCAAGACTAGTCGCACCCTTCACGGGTGCGTGGATTGAAACGATAATCATTACACGATCTTCTTTAGTTAGCATTGTCGCACCCTTCACGGGTGCGTGGATTGAAACAACCATCGCTACGGCATCAACACCACAGACACACGTCGCACCCTTCACGGGTGCGTGGATTGAAACGTGTATGTCATTGCACGTGCAGAGTCTCCGAGACGTCGCACCCTTCACGGGTGCGTGGATTGAAACATGATGGACTCAATGTCTTGCACATCGTGGCCAAAGTCGCACCCTTCACGGGTGCGTGGATTGAAACTTCTGATACGCATTTGCAAGCGCATTACCTATCGCGTCGCACCCTTCACGGGTGCGTGGATTGAAACTTTTAGCTCTCCGCTTAAGATTTGGATATTCGTAGTCGCACCCTTCACGGGTGCGTGGATTGAAACTCTAAAACTGATGCCATTTCCATTACAATAATATGTCGCACCCTTCACGGGTGCGTGGATTGAAACTGCCCGGCAAGCTTAATTCTTTTCATTTTTGCTCGTCGCACCCTTCACGGGTGCGTGGATTGAAACACGCTCCATCTGCTGTCAGATTGGCCGTGAACTTGTCGCACCCTTCACGGGTGCGTGGATTGAAACTCATACGTCGGAAAACTGCTGTAATTTGCGGGATAGTCGCACCCTTCACGGGTGCGTGGATTGAAACTTTAGGCGGCGCATACTCCGGCGGCTGCGGTAGGTCGCACCCTTCACGGGTGCGTGGATTGAAACTGGTCGATAAGCTCGAACAGTTCGACACTGACGAGTCGCACCCTTCACGGGTGCGTGGATTGAAACTTCACCGCCAAAATCGTGGCATGTAGGGTCGATTAGTCGCACCCTTCACGGGTGCGTGGATTGAAACCAGTCCTAGATTTTGAAGATTCAGACTGTAGTAAGTCGCACCCTTCACGGGTGCGTGGATTGAAACTTGTCGACGAGTTCCCAATTCCTGATGCTGTCGGTCGCACCCTTCACGGGTGCGTGGATTGAAACGTCATTAGTCAAAGCGAGTAGAAGCGCGTCTAAGTCGCACCCTTCACGGGTGCGTGGATTGAAACCAATATCCGTACCAATAATCAGAGCGTGGAACATGTCGCACCCTTCACGGGTGCGTGGATTGAAACTCAGAGCAGGAGATTAAGGAGTGCGGCGAGTGGCGTCGCACCCTTCACGGGTGCGTGGATTGAAACAATTACCTCCGCACGGGAGCGTGATGATGCCAGGGGTCGCACCCTTCACGGGTGCGTGGATTGAAACATCTCCATGAGGCGGAGACGGTAGACCCCATCAGGTCGCACCCTTCACGGGTGCGTGGATTGAAACTTTGGTAGTCATATGGTAGTCATATGGTATAGGTGTCGCACCCTTCACGGGTGCGTGGATTGAAACTGACACAAAAACAGCAGTACAGTGGGGTGAAGTCGTCGCACCCTTCACGGGTGCGTGGATTGAAACACCCAAGAACCAGCGTCTAAAGCAAAGCTTTGGCGTCGCACCCTTCACGGGTGCGTGGATTGAAACAACCAGTAGCAAACATACTCGGCGCTGCTTTAAGCGGTCGCACCCTTCACGGGTGCGTGGATTGAAACTTACGGTGCGTCGCTCAATCTCGACACAGCGCGGGTCGCACCCTTCACGGGTGCGTGGATTGAAACAAGACGATCTATGCGTTTGCCGCGTGGCTTGCGCGTCGCACCCTTCACGGGTGCGTGGATTGAAACTAAGCGTCTATCTCTGACTCTATGGAGTACTTGCGTCGCACCCTTCACGGGTGCGTGGATTGAAACCTACACATTTTGCACACAATTACTTAGCCTGCTTGTCGCACCCTTCACGGGTGCGTGGATTGAAACAAGTATCAGAGCTCGGGCGACGGCGCGTACTAACGTCGCACCCTTCACGGGTGCGTGGATTGAAACCAGTTCCCGGAGTTGCGGTCCCCGGAGTTGCAAAGTCGCACCCTTCACGGGTGCGTGGATTGAAACGTGCTCACATAACCAATTGCGAGCGCTTCTGCACGGTCGCACCCTTCACGGGTGCGTGGATTGAAACCGTCTTGCTGCCTATTATAATACGCGCCGGTTTGGTCGCACCCTTCACGGGTGCGTGGATTGAAACAGTCTTAACTTGTAATCCATATTGAGACCTCCTTGTCGCACCCTTCACGGGTGCGTGGATTGAAACTTATTTGAACCGACTAAAGCTAATAAGGCTACTCGTCGCACCCTTCACGGGTGCGTGGATTGAAACAGTATCTTATGCAAGATGTATTACAGCAAGGTACGTCGCACCCTTCACGGGTGCGTGGATTGAAACGAGTAAATCAAGTGATGTGAATATACTCTCGTATGTCGCACCCTTCACGGGTGCGTGGATTGAAACTGCCAGCTCGCTGACGTCTCCACATGTCGGGTCTAGTCGCACCCTTCACGGGTGCGTGGATTGAAACCGGGTCATCGGCAGCAAAGCCCCCTCCCCAACCATGTCGCACCCTTCACGGGTGCGTGGATTGAAACGATAACGTCGCGCTCGTCCTCAGTGAGTGCGTCCCGTCGCACCCTTCACGGGTGCGTGGATTGAAACTACATCGATGTAAACAGGACTTGGCCACATCGCAGTCGCACCCTTCACGGGTGCGTGGATTGAAACTCGATAAAGGCTGTCATATCGTGCGCGGCTGCGAGTCGCACCCTTCACGGGTGCGTGGATTGAAACAGCTTGTAGTTGTTGAAGCTAACACAATGACAAAGGTCGCACCCTTCACGGGTGCGTGGATTGAAACTCAACTATGCCCATACTACTTCACCTTCTTCCTTTGTCGCACCCTTCACGGGTGCGTGGATTGAAACCCAATCAAAGAGTAGGAGGTGAAATCACATGGAAGTCGCACCCTTCACGGGTGCGTGGATTGAAACTCACTATGACGCCGTGGAAAGACCTAGGCGGCGGTCGCACCCTTCACGGGTGCGTGGATTGAAACGAGCTGTGCGACATTAAGGTCGCATCGATCACCTGGTCGCACCCTTCACGGGTGCGTGGATTGAAACATAAAAACGTTGTTGATATTGTAGCAGCGAACGAGGTCGCACCCTTCACGGGTGCGTGGATTGAAACCGTTTGCGTTAATGTGTCGTAAGAATCAAGGATTAGTCGCACCCTTCACGGGTGCGTGGATTGAAACATGCTACTACCGGCATAACAACGCGCGATAAACTCGTCGCACCCTTCACGGGTGCGTGGATTGAAACGATACTATCGCGCCACATGTTGCATCTGTTGCTCAGTCGCACCCTTCACGGGTGCGTGGATTGAAACGTGCTGATAGCGTGGCGCACGCGCAGTATTGCGGGTCGCACCCTTCACGGGTGCGTGGATTGAAACTGGTTGCTTTGTGAGGCTCTGGCACTCACCGACGGTCGCACCCTTCACGGGTGCGTGGATTGAAACTGAGGTGGCGCAATAATCACTCATTGCCTACCTCGTCGCACCCTTCACGGGTGCGTGGATTGAAACATAAACAGCACCCAGTGCGTCTTAGACGCTTTAGGGTCGCACCCTTCACGGGTGCGTGGATTGAAACATTCGCCGTCAACACTTATGCGTGACCTTATCGGTGTCGCACCCTTCACGGGTGCGTGGATTGAAACTTACAAATTTCCTCACGAGCATACGATACCGCCGGTCGCACCCTTCACGGGTGCGTGGATTGAAACCTCATGTTCGCTCACTACCACAAGAGACAAGGGCAGTCGCACCCTTCACGGGTGCGTGGATTGAAACTTGTGAGGGCTGACAGCGTGCAGATAGCGGACACGTCGCACCCTTCACGGGTGCGTGGATTGAAACATAATGGGTTAGAGCGGTTAAGAAATCACGGGCGGTCGCACCCTTCACGGGTGCGTGGATTGAAACTTCTCGCCGACTTTGCAGGACAGAATCGCCCCCGCGTCGCACCCTTCACGGGTGCGTGGATTGAAACTTGTTGCACCGTCAACAACTGCTACACCTGTTAGTCGCACCCTTCACGGGTGCGTGGATTGAAACAATAAGGCGAGCGACACACAAACAGTTGGCGCCCGTCGCACCCTTCACGGGTGCGTGGATTGAAACTATGATGTCTGCAAGTAAAAAAGCGCCTATTCAGGTCGCACCCTTCACGGGTGCGTGGATTGAAACTACTCGATTGGCGCGGTGACGACGCGCCCGGACAGTCGCACCCTTCACGGGTGCGTGGATTGAAACAGCAGGTCGAGCAGCTCGAAAAAGTCATAAACCTGTCGCACCCTTCACGGGTGCGTGGATTGAAACTTGGCATTTTGGCTGAGGAAATCACCTCACAAGACGTCGCACCCTTCACGGGTGCGTGGATTGAAACAGGTAGCGAAGCTCCAGCGCGTCTGTGCACTCATGTCGCACCCTTCACGGGTGCGTGGATTGAAACCTTTAAGCATTGCCGCCCTCCATAGCAGTATGTGGTCGCACCCTTCACGGGTGCGTGGATTGAAACTTGTAACAGGCAAAGCGCTTGAGGGGGCAGGAAGTCGCACCCTTCACGGGTGCGTGGATTGAAACTCAGGAGTTGCAGGAAGTCTGTCGAAGTTCTTTGGTCGCACCCTTCACGGGTGCGTGGATTGAAACGCTATTCAGGATGTAGAAGTAGGCAGCACTTACAGTCGCACCCTTCACGGGTGCGTGGATTGAAACCACATGAGTGGATACCAGAGCAGGTACGGCGCGAGTCGCACCCTTCACGGGTGCGTGGATTGAAACGTCGGTATGATGGCGCACGTCACCCTCAACCTTGTCGCACCCTTCACGGGTGCGTGGATTGAAACCAATAGAATGAGCCATAAACACGGGAGCCAAAACGTCGCACCCTTCACGGGTGCGTGGATTGAAACTATCAGATGGGCTCCACTACAGACTGCAGAGAACAGTCGCACCCTTCACGGGTGCGTGGATTGAAACAACATCCCAAACTTGATTGAGATTATATCCAAAAGTCGCACCCTTCACGGGTGCGTGGATTGAAACATCGACGGCTACTGGTATGCCTTTGACAAGGACGGTCGCACCCTTCACGGGTGCGTGGATTGAAACGCTTTAAGCGCACAAGAAAATAAGCTAAAACAAGCGTCGCACCCTTCACGGGTGCGTGGATTGAAACAATTCATCGCTAGACATATAAGCTATAATATTAGTCGCACCCTTCACGGGTGCGTGGATTGAAACTTCCGTTAATAAATGTATGGTGCATTGACGTTAGTCGCACCCTTCACGGGTGCGTGGATTGAAACATGAAAAGTGGCAAAGGCTATTCATTGCAGCGGGCGTCGCACCCTTCACGGGTGCGTGGATTGAAACGTCATTTCTATACGAGAGAATGTGTCCGTCAGTGAGTCGCACCCTTCACGGGTGCGTGGATTGAAACTCGGAGTTGGTTTTGAACACATTACAAACTCTGTAGTCGCACCCTTCACGGGTGCGTGGATTGAAACATTCTTAAATCTAATCAACTCGCAAAAACGAGAAGGGTTAATTTCCAATCTCAGTGCAACACTTTAGGATAAAAGTGAGTTGTTGGCATCATAGAAAGGAATGCTAAGCAACTTATAGTGTCCCTTCCAATACGTATAGGAGATATCTATTCATTCAGCGTCACAAAAATCAGAATACTCTTTTACGAATTTACGACTAAGTTTAATATTTGTTTACTAGTACGTTCAAGAACAAAGCACCCTTTCCTATCCTGTGTTTCTCTTGCCGTGTTTGACTTAAATCTATACTCCACCAAGGCTTCAATATCATCAGGGGTGCCACCAACACGTGTAGTATGCGTGTGAGTTAAAGCGACTCCATGGTTTTGGAATAGCGTCATTCTGACTGGTAATCAAACCATAGCCTCTCCCTAAAACCCTAAAAGCTTTGTTGCGGCTCAATTAACTGCAGTAGAAACAGCTGCACGAAAAGCAGTACTCATAAGACTACGAACACTTTTCATCTGGTCGTTTGTGTCGATATGCTCAGCGCCTTTATGAGTAATGTTCCAGCTTATGGCAATCATTGCAGGTTCTGGACAATCAAGGAAGGATCTAAACTCAATTCCGGAAAGGTACCCCTCATTAACTGCTTCTTTGATAACCGTTGTAAAATACCTTTCATTAACATCTGCAAGTTCTCTAGCTTTAGCGATATCAGGCTCTACACCGGCCTTCAGACATTCATAGGCATAGAATAAAACCTTAAACAAGACGGTATTGAACTCAGAAGTTGCCATATCTTTTCCTTTCTTTCTTAGTGGGTAAAAACAGCTTAGAAGGAAAGTAACAGGCAAAGAAAAAGCCCCATTGCTGGGGCTTTAAGTTTGAGTTTTTACTTCTCAAGCAAAGGAGTAAGTTCTTTTTCGGCCTTTTTGGTGGGGCCATCCCAAGTGAAATATTCAGGATAGAACTTGTATAGTTCTCTACGACGGATTATTGCAACCTGCTCATCACTTGGAAGACTCATACAAATTGCCAAATCTTTTAATTTAGTAAGATTCTTGCCATATTTTTTGTATAGCTTCTTATGTTCACGTGCATAAGAATTGTTCCCTCGCATTAAAGCATCAAAAGAAATATCTAACGAGTCACAAAGAGCATCATAATCGATTACCACGAGAGAGCCTCCTTTACTACAATATCAGCGATTTTGTTCTTTCCGAAACCATTTACAGCGACAAATCTGAGAGATTCGGCAAGAAGCGTCGAGCTTGATTCGTCTCTTAAATCATTATATCCCTTCATATAGTGTTCTCCGCATAGCTGGAATGTTCCCTCTGGAGGTCAATGTGGTCGATGGCAAAGTAGTATTCCCTGCGTAGGCGAGGGGGTAATCTAAGATCGCTAAGGGTATAATCAAAAATGCCCAGAAGAAATGCAGTATGTGCTGATGGGACCAGATTTCTATATGGGAAAAGCAATCCACATGAGTTTTTGCAGAAGCTTTTGCTAACGCGTATAGCACAAGACCTAACGCAGTAGGACTCGCAATGAGAGACTATCTAAAAGAGCAAGGATACTAAAAAGGAGATTTCAATGTTACGAGAGATGCCGTATTTTATGGAAAATGAAGATTGGTATGAAACTCCGCCAGAGTCAAGCGGCTCTCCATGGTTTTCTGATGGTCGTGGATATCACATCAAGGATAATGCCCCGGAAAAAGCAAAGAAAAGCTATGAGGAGTACTACCGAAAAGAGAAAGATTTGCAGGGAAGAGAAAGCATTTAGTAACGTAGTACTGATCTAATTCAAGTTTCGTTCTAATACTTCGGCCACTTTAGAGCAGCTTTTTATTGTGGCTTTTGGTGTTGGTATTGCTTCAAGACACTACCTAGTTTTATAAACCTTACTTCTGTGGTTTACTTCAACTACGAGAATAACGAGCACTTCATCTTCAATATCGCAAATTATGCGGTAATCACCTATTTGGTATATTCAAAACCCGGCTTTGTTACCAATGAGCGCTTTTCCCATACTTCTAGGATCATCTAATTGAGCAATTTCTCTTAGCTTAGATGTAATCTTTTGGTAGTTTGCTTATCTAGCTTTTTCAATTCACGCTGAATATTTTGTTGGTCTTAATCTGCCAAGCCAAGGCTCTCCTTCAACTCTTCAAGCGTTATGGTTTTAAGTCTTCCAGCTCTATAGTCTTCAACCATCTTTATAAGTTCAGCTTCATGCTCAAACTCATCGATAGCATCTTTCATAGCTTCAGTAATATAGTAAGAACGTGTACGCCCTGTAGCCTCTGCAAGTCTGCTATAACGCTCATTGAGCTCTTTTGGTAGCCTAATTGAGGTGGTTTGTGTTGCCATGGTGTACCTCCTAATATTGTGTTACATGTAATACGATATCGTATCTGTTTGAAAAATAGGCATGTATTGAAAAGAGTTCATGTTTAAGCTCATGTTCGATCTCATATAAAAAGCACTTTTAGAAGCTTTTTATTTCAGAATATCGTTTGGATTAATAAGCCCGCACCTGTTGTTGCGTGTTCGTCTCGCACAAGCATCATAGATCTCTGTACTTGTATAGCCATAGCCGTGCGTATTTGTCTTCGGAGACGACGTGCATCCTTCTACGTCAAACTCTCAGCTCACTTTCTCATTTGTTGTTTTATCGGCGTTAGGAGACACTATATTTGCCAGATCTTTTTAGCAGGTATATTCGATGTGTCATGTCCACCCATAAAATCACTCTTAATAAAAAAGCCGCTCTAAAGCGGCTAATAACAACGGTCAGGATTTGCACCTGAGTCATCTCCAACAAGGGCACTGCTAATTGTGCTACGCGTTGTTGTTGCCATTCTCCCAAATAGTGCGTACTAGGTCAATCGTATTCTTTTCTCTTGTCGCTAGCTGCGCCACATCTTTGTTTGTATCGTTTTCTGAATGGCAATATTCATGATGTGCATGCGGTGGATACCTCTATGTAAATAGTGTAAATCTACTTGTTTCAATCTCTTAAAATCATTGCCGTAATATGTTCCCTGTGTAGGTGAAAGTAATCTCAATACTTTTTGACGTATGAGTTAAAGTCTTCAATTGCTGAAGCGGTTACTAGAAGCACATGTACAAGTACGCCTATACGTATAAATTTTCGTTCGGAAAAGTGTATTTGCCAGATTGAGCATGTGAGATTTAAGGAAAATGGGAGTTAAACTATATTCGCATGCACTTAAAGTACCTAACGGAAAAGGAAGTTTTACTAGCTGGTTGCTCAGTAGTAAGAAGTGTCAGGGTTGATGGGACGGCGACTCCAGACGGCTTTCAATAGGGTAGCTCCCTGACGGAAGAGGAGTAGAGCCTATCTTAGTGGATATCGATTCAGCCTGTCTTGTAATTCATGCTAATGCCCCGGTCCAGACTAAGTTTTGAGGACAGAAAGGAGACTAAGGTGAGTAGGAACTATATAACGGCAAACGGTACGGAAATAACTGAAGAAATGATTGACACGTGGTGCGAAGCTTATGAAAAAGGAGAATTACCTGGGGGGGGGGACGATTTTCATGGTCCGATTGTTTATGGTATGCCTCCACACTCAAACGAAAAGTCTTCAGTTCTTCAAGTTGCTATACCCGAAGGCATGAAGAAGGATATTGAGAAAAGGGCACAAAGTGAGGGTATTTCCATAAATTCTTTTGTTCTTGGCCTCTTGATGGATGGTCTTCTTGCAAGAGAAGCCTGATGTAAAGTAACCTTCTTGGAAGAATGTATGGTAAAGGTCTTCAGAATACCTTGGGGATCTTTTTAGTAGAAATTGCATAAGATCCTGAGTCTCCAGTAGCGAACCATACGCTACAAGCCTGTTGTGTGACAGAGGATATATAACTAGTGCATAAACTTTGGTGAATATGCATTTTTATGAATATGCATATTTGAGACTTTTCATTTATAGGGGCTCTTGTGCATCTTTTTTGAAATAGTGGGTCTTTTAAGGTATGGAAATCACTCTTTTGAGTCCATATCTGACCCACTACCTCGAAAAAAGTGTACAAACATAAAAAACTCCGACAGAAGAATGAGGAAGGGGATGAAATAGTATAAAGCACCTAAGTAGCTTGAGTGTACTGGTATTGGTTTTAAAGCAGGGACATTTTAACTAACTGTTCAACAAAGTATCAGCGATAGGTCAATTGTAGGTATTTTACAACGTACACCGATTGAAAGTAGATTGGTATTTTAAGCAGTCTTACAATGTGCTAGGAAGTATGTAATTGCTGTCTCAAGGAGGAGAACATGGGTTTAATTGAGAAAATGCAGCACGAGTCATCTTATTCTGTCGCTTCAGGAAAGTCGTTTCAGTATGTTGTACTTCAAGTTACCCTGAAAGAGAAATTTTTGGGGACAGGATCTGCTAATTTAGTTGAACTGGAGAATGTCATTAATAATCAAGCAAAGAAGGGATATCGCCTTCATACAATTACAACGTCAAATGGCGGAAGCAAGGGTCTAGGTGGTGGAGACCGTATTCAGGCTACTATGGTTTTCGAAAAAATTGGATAGCTGCTTTTGGCGAGTTGTTCATAGTAAGAAATTGCTAGTTTTAGTCTGCCATTGCTGAGAAAAATAATTTTCTCAGCAATTTTATATGGCAGAAAACATACTTATCAAGTCAAACAGGGCATCATGTTTTCTTATGTAATGATCGGTGGACTGGTGAGGAAAAAAGTGAAGATGATTTCTGTTTCCATTGGATTGAAAAATCTTTATTCTGTCGATACCAAATATAGGGGAGAAGTACTGAGTCCTATGTACCAGAAGGAAGAGAAAGTTACTTTCTGAGAAAAACTCTGTGTTCAAAAGGTATCTTAGTTTTGATCCAGCTCTGGAGACATACCTAAGTGTTGGAGAAGTACTCGCTTGATATTGCTATTTAAGAAAATACCAAAATTTATAGATGAAATTTCCGTAGTGTAATTTAAATTTCATAAAAAGTCGCTCAAATCTTATAAGAAAAATGTTAAATTCGTTCTGTGGTATTTTTTCTTTTTGAGGAGGTCATGTGAAAGATACAACGTTGCGCAAAAAGGAGTATCTAAAATCCTTTAAGCGAAGAGTTGGTATAAGCGCTGTCGCTTTTGTTGTTGCTGGGCTGTTGGTTTTTGGTATGCCCTTTGCACTGCAACAGGCGTTTGCAGAAGAAGAGAACCAACCAACCAACCAACCAACCAACCAACCAACCAACCAACCAACCTAGAGTCCTCTAAGACTTTTTCGTCTGGAGAGTTAGATGAAGAGGCAATTAGCGAACTCTCCAAAAATGCGCTTTATGCACGTGCTCCGCTTGCACCCCTTTCCTCACCAATTAGTGACTTCAGTGCTACCGTCACAGCAGGTGGCACAACAATGCATGGCGGCGATACCAAAAATATTACCGGACAGAAAGTAACCATTACCGGCATTGAACTCAAGTTTATGCTTACTCAAGATGGAACAATTCACGCGGGCGATAAGATTCGTATTCCAGTAACACTTACTAATAACAGCTATGCTGCCTATAATCGAGCGATTAGTTCCGACACTGTGGTGAATATTGGTGGAGTTGGAACACTGACATTCGATTACTCTAATCCCTCTAACCTGGCATATGTCATCACGGTAGACAGCAGCTTTGCGGCGCTGCCCGCGGGATCACAGCGAGCAGTTTTGGCAAATATCAGCCCGGCATCCGGTGCGTATCTTCAGACAGCATCAAGTCATAGTAGTATCGTGTTGACCATCAACGGGTCTTCCTTTACCTTCACGCCTGTGCCACGGACGTTTCCGAAAGAAGTGGGAGACTTCGCTACCAACACGTATGCCTATGACAGTGCGAACGACCGGATTGATATATCTTCGGCCATATCGGACGCAAATTACCTAAACAATATGCTGTCATCCAATGGGACGGATCCAGGGAATACAGGCATTCCGGAAGGTGATCTTATTACCATACAGCGAGCAACAACCATAGGGTCCAGTGTAATTAATACGCGTATGTCTAACAAGCCCGGAATTTTAGCGCCAAAACTTAGCGAAGACGGTACCTATATTGTGCAAAATGATTCTTCAACCGGGTTATCGGTGGACAATGGATCGGCGACTGATGTAACGCTTCCTGCTGATGCAACAGATGCGCAGATAGCACAGGCTTTGAAAGCAGCAGGACCGAATTCCCGCGTTATGATAGAAAACAGCGACGGTACCTATACGTTTGCTTACAACTTCGGTAAACTTACCGGTCCAGGATCTCTGACGTATCACGACGTGCGCCCACAAGATGATATGGCATCGTACAGTGACCAATATCAAGAAATCGATCGAACGGATGCCGTTAATGCGCATGCAAACGGTGTTCTTGCCCACACCAATATCCTGCATGGCCTTAATCATGTAACCGCATTTTATTTCTCAGACCAATCTGTCGTTAATACCGTGCGCGGCACGTCAACACGCTATGCCGTAACGGATGATGGCACGATAACAAAGCAGAAGTCTAATGACTTCCAGGCTTCAACGAGGATTTCGAGTGCACGCTCAGAGGGACAGAGTAAAGTTACCGTGCGCTATGTGGATACCAATGGTCATGAAATCGATACGCGTGCTTTTGGTTATGGATTCCCAGCTGGATCTCCTATTGCGGCCCAATCACCAGACTTCAATGCGCAACCAAAAACCATTCCAGGTTATACATTAGTAACGGTTAATAATCCCGTAACTGGTGTTCCTGGCCAGCAGTTGACTGCTGCGACAGCAATTCCCTTTGAAAACAATGACAAAGAGGCCTACTTCGTTTATTCGGTGAACAAAGGCAAGGTAACAATAACCTACATAGACGATACGACGGGTACAACTCTTGAAACTAAAGAGTTGACCGGAGCATACGGAACAACAGATCCTTATACTACTACCCCGACTATCCGCACCTATGAAAACCAGGGTTATGAGCTCGTGTCTGATAATTATCCAAGCGGCGGAGCTTCTTTCAGCAGCACGCCTCAGCAATTTGAGGTTCACCTGAAGCACGGTACAGAGAATGCTCAGGAAACCAAGGACGTTACTCTGACGGTTCGTTATCATGGTGCTGGCAGTCAAACTCCGGCAGACAACGTACAGACTGCTCATTGGACCCGTAGTATAACGAAGGATAAAGTCACAGGTCAGATAACATCTACCGGTGCATGGACATCTGATAAAACTTCTTATACTACCGTTTTGACGCCGGTTATAACGGGCTATACCGCCGATAGGGATCAAGTTACCGGTATGGCGGTTACGATGGATGACATTGTTGAGGACGTTAATTATTCGGCTCAGGGTAATCCGGTACCCGATCCATCTCCTACTCCAGAACCGTCTCCCAGTCCGGAGCCATCTCCGACTCCAAGCCCCGAGATTCCTTCCAATCCGCACAAGAATACTAAAAAATCCACGAAAGCCAAGGATGCTCTTCCTGATACTGGAGATCTGGGATTGGCTTCGACTGTAGCTGTAGTTGCTTGTTCAGGTATATTACTTGAAGGCCTTGGTGTTGCACTTCGCTTTAGAAGAAGAGGTTAATTTATAAAAAAGACCTTTGTAAATAGCCTTAGAGACGGATGAATGAAAGCGAGCCGGATATCAACATATCGGGCTCGCTTATTAGTAAGCGATAATGCTAAAGCTTCAATACGTCAAGTCTTCCTCCTTAAAGACAAGCTGTTGCAAGAAAAGAAAACGTGTAGAATCAACGGGCAAACAGCAAGCTCTTGAGGAGGATGCATGCTTATTAAATCTCGCGGTGCGTCATGCACGTTTAAGTTGTTCATCGCTATTGTGGGAACGATGGCTCTTGTCAACTCAATTGGCCTGTTTAAACTAACGTTTCACGGCAATTTCTTTCTGTACTTTACCAATATCTCAAACCTCGCAACGGTGTTGTATTACTGGTGCAACATCGTGCAAATTCACAAAAATCGAGAGCTCGGACAGAAGCCGTGGCTTCCAAAGCTCAAGCACACCCTTATGCTTGGTATTACGGTGACCGGACTTGTGGCGTATTTCTTGCTCGATCACGGCGGCGTTTTTAAGAATGGAGTTTTCAATCCGAATAACTTTGTCCTGCACGACCTTATTCCGCTCTGCGCTGTTCTCGACTGGCTTATTTTTGACGAAAAACCAACTATGAAAATACAAGAACCCCTGCTGTGGCCCTTATATCCGCTGGCATACTTTGCCTACATTACAACACTCGTGAGCCTGTGCGGCGTACGAGTGCAGGAAACCACGCGCTGGCCTTATGGGTTTATGGATTTTGACAAGCTCGGTATCCCAACGGTGCTTGCGACCATCGGGGTTCTTCTCGTCATTTTTATAATTATCGGATACATATATGTTCTCATTGACCGTGTATGCGGCAAAAAGGCATCAGGGCAGGGCGAGAAGGTATCATGAATCAAGACATCATTGCACGCGCAATCGACTATGTAAAAGACGTCTTTGCGGGTGATGCAAGTGGACACGATTATTTCCATACGCTGCGGGTCTATAAAATGGCGATTCAGTTGGCTCAGGAAGAAGGCGCTGACGAGCAGATCGTGGCGCTGGCAGCGCTTCTCCATGATGTCGATGACCGAAAGCTTTCGCCTGAGACCACCAAGGAAAAAGACCGTGCAACGGCATTTCTGCGCGAGCAGGATGTTGCGGAGGAAGAGCTTCGCGCTATCGTAGGAGCGATTGACGAGGTATCGTATGCCGGAACGGATTCCGTGGAGCCGTCAACAATTGAGGGAGCCTGCGTGCAGGACGCCGACCGCCTTGACGCTCTGGGAGCCATCGGGATTGCGCGTACGTTTGCGTACGGTGGCAGCCATAACCGCGCGTTATACGACCCGGATGAGGCGCCTGTGCCGGATATGAGCGGTGAGGAATATCGCAATCATATTTCAAGCTCGCTGAACCACTTTTACGAGAAGCTCTTCAATTTGGTGCCGCTGCTCAATACCCGGTCGGCGCGCAAAATCGGCAGCGCCCGCGAAGCGTATATGAGGGAGTTCGTTGACAGGTTTCTGGCAGAGTGGGATGGCATGAGGTAGGGGGCGGCTGTGCGTTGCAAGGCTCCGGTCTTTTTGATTTGAGTCCTGTGCGGTATCCTTAGAAGAGAATAACCGGAGTTTTGAAGAAACAGCTTTGAGGCAATGACCGAAGCTTAGGGCACCAAAGTTGAATTCGCAAGGTTCTAAGCGTGAGGAGGCTACATGGAGCGCATTGCAAGCTTTTCCGTCGATCATCGGGTCCTTGAACCGGGCGTCTATGTTTCTCGTCGCGACGTTGACGAGAAAACCGGCGCAGTAGTAACTACCTTTGATTTGCGCCTTACGGCCCCGAACCGCGAGCCTGTTATGGATACCGCCGCGGTGCATGCCCTTGAGCATCTGGGAGCAACTTTTTTACGCAATGACCCCGCATGGTCTTCTCGCATTATTTATTTTGGGCCAATGGGCTGTCGTACAGGGTTTTACCTTGTGGTGTTTGGTGAGGCGGGGCCGATGGATGTAGCGGATCTGCTCATACGTCTTTTTGAGTTTGCTCGCGATTATGAGGGTGAGATTCCCGGTGCACGTCCTGAAGAATGCGGGAATTGGCATGATGCCGACCTTGTGCAGGCACAGTGGTGGGCACGTCGATATCTGGAAAAAACGCTGTATTGTCTCGATGATGCCCATATACATTATCCGGCGCTGTTAAGTTGAGCGGAGGCTGATATGTCCCGGCGTAAGGTTTTTTCGACATCGGTATTACTTTCAACATCACTGTTACTTATGGGATGTCTTATGCTCTTTCCTCTTACTGTTTATGCGGATGCGATACCCGAGCCCGAGTGGGAATCTCCTACCCACAGGGTTGTCGAGACGATTGCGCAAACCAACGGTACCGGTGACGCACTTGTCGTTATAGTTCCGGTGCTTATTCTCGCATTTGCAATTATTGCGGTTATTGCCATCATAAAAAGTAAAAAATAGCGCGCGTATTTGCTGGGGGTGATACGGATGAGCGCAGCGGATGCGGCATACACGATGTCTTATACGACGCATGAAGGAGAGGTTTCTGTTCCCGAACCGCCGGCAGTAGGATCGATGGTTTTTACCTATGCCATCTGCCATTTTGTTGTGGATCTTGCCTGTGTGTCCACGATGCTCGGAGCAGTGAGTTCAACGCTCGTTCTTGCTGGAGCGTCCAATCAGCCAAGTCCGTTTGCGGTGTTTTTTGCAATTCTTTTATACGACATGCTTGCCTTTGCACTGCAGCTTCCCATAGGTGCGCTTCTTGACCGTGTCGACAAGAACCAGCGCGCAGCATTGGTTTCTTTTGCTCTTATTACGTTTGGCATCGTTGTCTCTCTGGTTCCTTTAGGGGTTTTTGCCTGGATTGCAGTGTGCTTCTTGTCTATAGGGAATGCGGCATTTCACTGCGCCGGCGGCATTGACGTACTGAATGTTTCCGAGAAGCGCACGGCACCGTCCGGCATTTTTATTTCAAGCGGAGCGGCGGGAGTTTTTTTGGCTACGCTCCTGGTTCAAAGAAACAAAGTCCTGGTTGCATTTACATTATTGACGTTACTTTTGATTTGCGCCGCCATGGTTTTTGCCCTCTGGCGTATGAACGTAAAGCATTGGCAAAAGCACAATTTGCCTTTTATGGTGCCAACATTTACGCGCGCTCGGGCGATGGCGGTGGTTCTTTTGGCAACAACCGTACTTCTCCGTAGTTATGCAGGCATGGTGATGACGTTTCCGTGGAAGGCAGATCCGCTTCTTGCGGCCTTTGCGGTAGGGGGCATTGTCGCCGGAAAGGCCTGCGGCGGTGTGATCGCCGACAAATACGGACTGCGTTTGACGTCTGCCATCTCTCTTGCAACTTCGATGTTCTTGTTTCTGTTTGCGTGGGAATATCCGGTAGCGGGGCTTCTCGCGGTGTTTTTATTTAACTTTACGATGCCGATTACGCTGTCCGTCCTTGCCCGACTTTTACCTTGCGCCAAGGGTACGGCCTTTGGCATTGCTTCGTTTTCGTTGGCGGTAGGCTCACTGCCGGCACTTTTGGGGTTTGTTTTGTCGAGTCCGCTTGTGCTGGCCGCGTTGGCAGTCGTATCGCTCGCGTTACTTCTTGGAGGACTTTACTGTGCCGATCAGGCTGATGCTTGTGGAGCGTAGCGTCGACCTCGTTCAAGAGTTACTTTTTGTTTTTGCGCGGAGCTTGACGGTAACGATTGCTGTCGAGCTTGTTGTTGCCGCATTTCTGTTTCATATCCGGGACGTGCGTCGGCTGTTGGTTGTGGCTCTTGCCCAAGTGGCAACGAATCCGCCTGTGGTGTACCTGTCCCTTCTTGCGGCAGGTCTTACGCAAGATTTTGTGCTTTATTATGTTGCGGTAGGTTTCTTGGAGTTGGGTGCAATCGTTGTCGAGAGTATTCTCTATCGGGTAACATACCGCTTTGAACATCCGGTAGAACTTTCGCTGGTGGCTAACACGTGCTCCTTTGCCAGTGGTTTTTTGTTGCATACGGTTTTTAGTCTTTAAGGTGATATGCATGGATCCAAAAGTCATTCTCATAACGGGGGCAAGCGGCGGCATGGGCTACAGAGCTGCGGAAGCTCTTGCCAAGCAGGGACATATTGTTTACGGTGCTGCTCGACGTGTCGAGAAAATCGCGCCGTTGATTTTATGTGGCGTTCACCCGATGCACCTGGATATTACCGATGCGGATTCCTGCACTGCCGTGGTTAAGCGGGTGATTGGCGAGCAGGGACGTATTGACGTATTGATAAACAATGCAGGCTATGGTTCGTTTGGAGCCATTGAAGATGTGACTTCTGATGAAGCGCACCACCAATTTGAGGTAAATGTCTTCGGCTTGGCTGAGCTTACCAAAAAGGTTCTTCCGTATATGCGCATGAAGGGGCGTGGCCGAATCATCAATGTCGGCTCGGTTGGCGGACGCCTGGTGAGCTATCTTGGCGGTTGGTATCATGCGACAAAATATTCCGTGGAGGCGCTTTCTGACGCCCTGCGTATGGAGCTGAGTGATTTTGGTATTGACGTGGTTCTTATTGAGCCGGGTTTCATAAAAACCAACTGGCCCTATATTGCGGCTGACCACCTGGAGGCATCTTCTCGCGGTGGCGTATATGAACATCGTGCCGTCGAAACTGCCCGTAACATACGGGGGATTTATAACGGGCCGATTGCGAGCAGACCAAGTGCGGTGGTAAAGGCAATCCTTAAAGCGGTAAACGCGCGCAGGCCGAAAACTCGGTATCTTGCGGGAAGGGGCGCGCATGCCGGCATCTTTTGGCACTCGGTGCTTCCCACGCGGGTATTTGATTTCATTATCAAGCGTATGATGTAGGGCATGATGTAGCGCATTGATACGGCACAAAAAGGCTGCACCAAATACGTGGCACAGCTTTTATGGGGAGATATGTTACCTACCGGATACTGAGAATCGATAAAATCAAAGCTCCACACGCAATTCCAATGGCGCTGCGGAGGCCTGCTGTAAGCTGCCGGTTCAGTGCCCGCTCAGCTTTCGGAATATACGTGGAAGCGAGAATAGACGTGTTCAGCATGAGTCTTCCTTTCAGGATTTATCTTGTTCAGTATATCCCCAAAAGTTAGCCATAGTAAACATATATCTTAAAACGTATGAACTGAACATTCATTCGGGGGCACTTTTGCTCCACTTACCGCATATCCGCAAAGGATTCTTGTCTGTAAGTTTGCTGAGGCTTACTATTCAAATAGGCCATGTGTCTGTACTGCAAAAACCAGGCAGACGGAGTCAGAGGAGGATGTGAGAAGTATGAGTAAGCATGCTTTTGTGGGTGGGAAGCTCGTTGACGGAACAGGTGCCGCTCCCGTTGAAGATTCCGTTGTTCTTGTCGACGACAAAACGATTACGTATACAGGACCTCGCACCGAGGTGCCTGACGGCTATGAAGTCCATGATGCAACCGGTCATACGGTTATGCCGGGATTGATAGATTCTCATCTGCACTTTTCAGGCAATCTTACCGACAACGACAATGACTGGGTCATCGAATCCGTGGCGCAAAAGCAGGCGTGTGCCGTAAAGCAAGCCTATGATGCTCTTACGCATGGCCTGACTACCGTCGTTGAGATTGGGCGCAACGGTATTGCCATTCGTGACCTGGTGAATATGGGCATTATGGCGGGGCCGCGTATCTTTGCCACCGGTCTTGGCTTCTGCCGCGTTGCCGGCCATGGTGACTCTCATCATCTGCCACTACAGATCTCCAAAGACGGTCATCCGTGGGGCGATCAGGTTGACGGTCCGTGGGAGCTTCGTAAGGCAATCCGTCGTCGGCTCCGTGAGAACCCCGACGGCATCAAAATTTGGGCTACCGGTGGCGGTATCTGGCGTTGGGATTCTGACCGCCTGCAGCTCTTCTCGACAGAAGAGATCAAGGCCATTGCCGATGAGTGCAAGCTGGTGGGAATTCCTCTGTATGCGCACTCATACAACAACTTTGATGCCGCATATGATTGCGTGCGTTTTGGTTGTACGCAGCTTATCCACGGTTTTGAGCTTGATGAGCGTACGATGAAACTCATGGCGGAACAGGGGACGTTCTTTACGCCTACCATCGGTTTTCTGCCCACGTGGTATTCCACCTATCCGCCTGACTGGACCCCTGAACTTGACGCATTTCCCGGCGAGACGGTTGTCGAGAAGGGCCTTGCGCGCACATACGAGAACCTTCGCAAAGCCTATGAGCTGGGTATTACCATCACCATAGGCTCCGATTCCTTCAGCTTTGTGACGCCGTATGGCTATGTCACCATCGACGAGATGTATGACTTTGTCGATAAGGTTGGCGTTTCCATCCTGGATACCATCTCCGCCGCAACCTATAACGGTGCGAAAATGCTTGGTAAAGAGGATGAATTCGGCGCCGTTAAGGAAGGTCTTTCTGCTGACCTTTTGGTTGTGAAGGGTGATGTTGCTTCCAACATTCATGACCTCACGCCGGAAAACATGGCCGTGATTATGAAGGAAGGCACTATCATTATCCGTGGTAGTTTCTAAGGTATATTGGAGCGTACAGCGGAACCCCGACTTTCGGGTTGGGGTTCCTCTTTATGGTCAGTGATGGGGGCTTGTGACGACGGGCCGTGATGTCGGCTCGTGATGGGAGTTTGTGATGGCTGATTCCAAAGAAGTCAAAATTGCCCTGCTTACCGGGTATCTCGGTGCAGGAAAGACAACCATTTTGAATCATATCCTTTCCAATACCCAAGGTATTCGCGCCGCCGTTATTGTGAATGACATCGGCGAAATCAATGTGGATGCCAGCTTGATCCGAGACGGTGGATATGCAAAAGAGGGCGATGTCATCCCGCTGACAAATGGCTGTCTTTGCTGCACACTTTCAAATGACCTTGCCTTGCAGCTGGGCGATTTGGCTGATACCGGAGAGTTTGATTACATCATTATCGAGGCATCCGGCATCTGTGAGCCTATCCCCATCACCTACAACATTTCAGCATTTTGCAATCAGAGCCAGCATACCTCCAAGCACTCTCACGTAAGCCTCGATAATATCATTGCCGTGGTCGATTGCGCTCGCATGTACGATGAGTTCAATGGCGGAAAGGCTCTTCTCGCCAATGACATAGAGGAAGACGATATTGAGAGCCTTTTGATTCAACAGATCGAGTTTTGCTCGACGTTGGTTTTGAATAAGACCGATCTGGTGACTGAGGAACAGCTGACGGAGCTCAAGGCTCTGGTGCGCGGGCTGCAAAGAGATGCGGTCATCGTTGAGGCCCAAAATGGCAACATTCCTCTCAGCGAGCTTATCAACACCGGTCGTTTTGACTTTGATAAGGCCTATGCGTCGGCTGCGTGGATGGACGCAATGGAGCATCCGGAAGAGCATGAAGATCCCGAGGTGCTAGAATACGAGATTACAACCTTTGTGTACAAGCGTCGTAAGCCCTTTGACCTCAGGAAGCTGAATGAGTTTGTGTCCGGATGGCCCAAGAGCATCATTCGTGTAAAGGGGTCGCTGTGGGTGGCGCAAGATCCCGATATGAGCTATGTGTTTGAACAGGCCGGTAAGCAGGTGCAATTTTACGAGAATGGTCTCTTTTATGATTCCATGCCGCCCGAGGCTCGTGAAACATTGCTTGACGAGAAGCCCGAGCTGCGCGAAGACTGGGATCCCAAACTGGGGGACCGCCAAACAAAGCTCTGCTTCATCGGTCGGCACATGGACCATGAAGAGCTTAAAGCCGGTCTGGATGCGTGCCTCACCGAGTATGTTCCCGAGGCCTAAGTGATAGGCAAGCAACGTATAGGCGCGAACAGGCAACAGACAAGCGTAGTCGGACACAATCAATCGTTTTCGGTAGATAGGTCCTGATAGACACCACGGTTTACCAATTGCCTGACAAAATCCGTTGCGGGTTTATGGAAGATTTCGTGAGGCGTTCCATATTGCTGGATCTCTCCTGCATTCATGACCAGCACTTTTGTACCTAACTTGAGTGCTTCGGAAATATCATGAGTGACAAAGAGGATGGTAATGTGCGTTTCGTTGTGGATACGCTTGATTTCTTCTTGGAGCTGATCGCGGGTAATCTCGTCAACCGCGCCAAAAGGCTCGTCCATAAGCAGAATGTCTGGCGATGCCGCAAGAGAGCGGGCAATACCTACGCGTTGTGCCTGGCCTCCGGAGAGTTCGGCAGGATAGTGATCTTTAAGTTCTTCGTCAAGACCTACGATTTGCATCCATTTGGTAACGGCATCTTTGGTTCGCTTGGTATCCTTTTTATTAAGGAGATTGGGCACATAAGCAATATTTTGTTCAACGGTCATGTGTGGGAACAAAACACTGCCTTGGATGGCGTAGCCGATGTTTCTCCTCAGCTCAATGAGGTTCTTCTCGCGAATGTCTTCTCCATTAACAAGAACGTTTCCGCTGGTGGGCGTAGTAAGGCCATTGACCATTTTAAGAAGCGTTGTCTTACCGCAACCCGAAGATCCAATAAACGTGACAAATTCACCTTGCTCAATCGTAAGGGAAAGATCACTGATGATGATTTTCTCGCCATAGGCTTTGTGAATGTGTTGGAATTCGATTGCAGTCGTCATGGGCGTTACCTCCTACACGAGACCCTTGGACACAAGGTATTCATGGGCCACGTCTTTGGGCTCCCTACCGTTGGTTTCAACTTCGTAATTCATACGGGCCATGTCCTCGTTGGTGATGGTGTTGGTAAGGCTGTCGAGAAGATCCTTGAGCTCAGGATGTTTTTGCAAGACTTCGCTTCGTACCACGTTACCTGCCTGATATGAGGCAAAGAAGTGGCGATCATCTTTTAGAACGACGACATTGGCAGTATTGAGTTTACCGTCAGTAGTAAAGACTATCATGGCGTCGATCTTTCCTTGGCTCATGGCTTCATATTTAAGACCGATGTCTAAATCAACGGTCTTTTTGAAGGTCATTCCATATGCCGTGCAAAGGGCGGTATATCCGTCTTCGCGTTCAAAGAAGTCATATTCTCCGCCAAAGGTAAGCTGGTTTGAGACGCGTGCAAAATCGGAATAGGTCTGCAGGTTATACTTCTCTGCAATGTCTTTCCTGACAGCAAGACCAAAGGTGTTCTCAAATCCGTACATACCTAGCCAGTCCATATTGTATTTTTGCCGGTATTCGCTCTGAAGTTGTGAGAACTTATCGGTGGAATAGAAATCGGTATTTTTTAGGACTAGGTTCCATCCGGTACCCGTATATTCCGGATAGATATCAAACGAGCCCTTCTCCATTCCGGGCTGAATGTTTGAGGTGCCGCCACCGACTCCCTGCGTAAGATTTACTTTGAGGTTCGTTTTGTGTTCGATAAGTTCTTTGAGCGCCTCACCAAGTATGTACTGCTCAGTCATTGGTTTGGTTGCAATATTGATAGTCTCTTTCTGACCAAAAGGCAAAAAGAGCGCAACGGCAGTGATGACGGTAAGGATGACGCCCACAATACCTGCAATTTTATTATGTTTGTGCGCCTCGGCGCTTCTGAGCTTCATGCGCTTTTCGATACATCCAAGCAAAAAATCTACGGTTAAAGCGAGAAAGGCAATAAGAAGACTGCCGTCCATGGTCATGGCTGAATTATTGGTGGTAATACCTCGGTAAATGGCAACGCCCAAGCCTCCCGCACCGATGAAGGATGCGATACCGCCAAGCGCAATGGTCATGACGGTCATGCTGCGAATGCCCGACATGATAACGGGAAGTGCCAGAGGGATTTTGATTTTGACAAGCGTTTGTAGGGTAGTACTGCCCATACCTTCGGCAGCTTCAACGAGCAGCGGATCAATATTGGTGAGTCCGGTATGCGTATTGATGACCATGGGAAGCAGCGCATAAACCGTTAGGGCAATGACGGCGGTGGCGTTGCCGATTCCTGAGAATGGGATCAAAAAACCAAGCATGGAGATGGATGGGATGGTGTAGAGGAAGTTAATGACGGCAAGCGTGGGCTTTGCGGTTCTTTGAAAGTGGCTTATGAGAATGCCGGTTATACCACCTACGATGATGGCAATAATAACTGCCGCAAAAGAAATCTTGATATGTTCAAGAAGCAGTCCACCAAAGAAATCCCAGCGAGAGGTAAGGAGTGCCCACATGTTTTGCAACATACTCATGCTAGTCTCCATGCCGAAGACCTGGTTTACCGAATGAAGTAAACCAGGCCGAAGTTTTTATCGTGATATGTCCTTACCCGGATGGAAGCTTTCTAAACACGTGCTACAGAAGGCAGACTCCTGATAACAAAAATAATGCAAAAGATGACTCCAAGGGTGAGGCCGATCATGCCGCCGGATGAAGCGTCGAAATAGTAGCTGCCGGTAATGCCCACAAGCACGCTCACGATGGCAATAAGCGGGGAGATCCAAAGCATGTGGCGCATGCGGTTCGTAAGGAGCCGTGCGCACGCTCCCGGAACGATTAAAAGCGAAACGGAGAGAATGACGCCTACTGCCTGCAGTGATATCACGATAGCCAAGGCAAGGGCAATCAGCAACAGCGAAGTCAACCACCGCACGGAAAGCCCGATTGCCTGTGCATGGGTAGGATCGAATGCCAAGAGCGTGAGGTCTCTGTTTTTAAGCACAAGAACAAGCGCAATGGGGAGGCCGATGAGAAGTACCTGCAGCATGTCGGGAACGGTGACGCCAAGCAAGTTGCCAAAGAGGATGTGCGAAAGGTTGATTTGGCTGGGCACCTTGGATATCAGGACGGTGCCGAGAGCAAAAAACGTTGTGAAGACGATGCCTATGGCTGTGTCTGGTTTGACAATCTGGCTCTTCTTGACCTGTCCGACCAGTATGACCGTAATAAGGGCAAAAACCAGAGCACCCACCAAGTACGGCAGCCCCAAAAGATGAGAAATGACTACGCCGGGAAGGATGGAGTGCGAAATGGCGTCTCCCATCAGCGACCATCCCATGTGCGTAATCCAGCAACTCAAAAGGCCGCATACGAGTGCGGTGGCAAGGCCCGTTACCAAAGCGCGCTGCATGAACGCGTATTTGAGGATTTCGATCTCAGGCATGAGGCACCTCCTCGATATGTCCGTGTTCGCTCAGTCCCAGGCTGGCGAGAAGTTCGGTGCTTCTCAAAACATCGGACGCAAGACCCTGGGCGGTTATCGTCTTGTTGATAACCAGACAATCCTGGAAATTCTCCCGGGCCGAATGGATGTCGTGGATGGAAACGAGCAGCGTGCGTCCCTCTTCTGCAAGAAGGCGGAGCTGCTGGGTGATAATTGCTTCGGATTTTGCATCGACTCCGGCAAACGGCTCGTCCAGCAGCAACAGCTCGGCTTTCTGGGCGATGCCGCGTGCTACAAAAACGCGCTTTCGTTGTCCGCCGGAAAGCTGTGAGAGCGGCCGGTCTATCAGCTCTAGAAGTCCTACTCGCCCCAGAGCCTGAGCTACGAGTGTGCGGTCTTCTTGCGAAGGAACGCGGAACCAGCCCTGATGACAGTAGCGTCCCTGCATAACCACATCCTCTACCAGCAGCGGAAACGAGGCGTCGATGGCTTCTGTTTGCGGTACGTATCCAATGAGTCCCTGGCGACGCGCTTCGCGGAAGGGCCGGCCGTTCCACGTGATGGATCCGCTGAAAGGAATGAGTTCCATCAGAGCCTTGAACAGCGTTGATTTGCCGGCACCGTTGACGCCCACAAGAGCGCAGAGCCTGCCGCTTTTGAGCGTGAAGGTGATGTCGTGGATGACGGGCGTTTTGTCTTGGCTTCCCTCATACCAGGCGGATACCTCTGAAACGTTAAGTGACATGTTAGTTCGCGCTCTTTCCCGTGAGTCCTTCGACGATGACATCCGCATCGTGTTTAAGAAGGTCGAGATACGTGGGTACCGGTCCTGTTGCTTCGGAAAGCGAATCCACATAGAGCATGTGAGCTTCGTCCGTCTTGAGAATGGCTCCTGTTTCGTCGGCAACTTGCTGCATGGCTTTGGGGCTGACGGTTGATTCGCAGAAGACGGCGCGTACCTGCTGTTTCTTGACCTCTTCAACTACCTTTGCAATCTGTTGAGGGGTACCTTCCTCGGACGCGTTGACCGGCCAAAGGTAGATCTCATTCAAACCGGTATCGCGACAAAGATACGAGAAAGCTCCTTCGCACGTTACCAGCGTGCGTTGGTTTTGAGGCAGGGAAGAGAGCTCTTCCGTGAGATCCGAGGAGATCTTTTGAAGCTTATCCTTGTACTTCTCGCCGTTTTTTGCAAAGTCATCCGCATGGTCGGGAACCAAAGCGCTCAAGCCCTTTACAATGTTGTCGACGTAGATTTGGCCATTTGCAGGAGACATCCATGCGTGTGGATTGGCTTCTCCCGCATACTCTCCTTCAGAGATGTTCATGGGAGTGATCCCTTGGCTCAGGTCTACGCGCTCGGCTGCCGAGTCGGCGACAAAACGCTCGAACCAGCGCTCAAGTCCAAGACCGTTGTTGAGGATCAGGTTGGCTTTCTGGGCAAGCTTAAGGTCTTCGGGCGTTGGTTCGTAATCGTGAATCTCCGCTCCTGCCTTTGTAATGGATTGCACGTCGCAAAAGTCGCCCGCAATATTTGCGGCCATATCCTGGATGACCGTAAACGTGGTAAGTACGAGCGGCTTTTTTGCTTCTTTTGATTCAGGAGTGGGAGAGGTATTGTTTGTGCAGCCTGCAAGAGACGCGGCGGCTAAGGTGCCGAGAAGAGCTATGGCTTGTCGGCGTGTAAAAGACGATGCTGAGAAACGGTACATGTAAACCTCTTTTCTGGTTTGTTGTTTATCACTGTCATTCTAGTCCATAGAGTTAGCCTTGTCTAACTATTTTTGCTTCAATTAAAACTGCCTGAACGAGCACCGTATTGGTTGAACTTTGTAGCGCTGCCGGAAATACCGGGGCTGCCAGGGCTGTCGGGACTTTGTAGAGCTGCCAAAAATGCGCCAAGTATGGCTTGGACTGCCAAACTTGCTGCAAGTTTGGCATATTTGAACCATACTTGCCGCAAGTATGGTAAATCGTGCCCAACTTGCGCCAAGTTTGGCAGCGCTATTATGACGACCCAACTTGGCGCCATTTTAGCAGCGCCATCCGGGACATCAACCAAATTGCCCTCTGGAGTGGGTCGCTGCCGTTGAGGTGTATTGGTATATGCTTGGGTATCAACATGTGTGGAGGCAAGGAGGCAGCATGAGCGATATGGCCAAAAGATACGACAAGTACGATACAACTGAAAAACAGGCTGCGGACGGTGCCATACAACAGCTCAAACGATGGATTGATAAGGCGTCTCATCTTGTCTTTTTTGGAGGAGCCGGTGTTTCTACGGAAAGTGGTATTCCTGACTTCAGAGGAAAGAACGGACTGTATCGCCAAGGTGGCATCAAAGTTGGCGCCATGACCATCGGCTGTAGTGCTTCAGACGGAAAAGCTTCTTCTGACTCTGGCACTGATGCACTTGCTGGTCTGGAAGCCGAATCCTTGGGACATGCGGGAGAAGAGTCTGACTTTACCCTTGAGGAAATCTTTTCGCGTGACGTGTTTGACGATACTCCCGAGGCGTATTACACCTATTTCAGAAATTCTCACCACCTTGGTGAGGCAAAGCCCAACATTACCCACCGTAAGCTGGCCGAGTGGGAACGTACAGGCAAGCTTTCGGCAGTGATAACGCAAAATATTGACGGGCTCCATCAGGCTGCTGGCTCCAAGAAGGTGTTTGAGCTGCATGGTAATGAGACTCGGTTCTACTGCTCCGATTGCGGACATGCGTATACGTTAGATGAGGTGGAAGCCTCCCCGGCGCTGGTACCGCTGTGCTCATGTGGAGGGGTTATCAGGCCGGACATTGTGTTTTACGGCGAGGGGCTCAACATGAATGTCTTTTACGGTGCGCTTGAGGCTATCGCCGCTGCCGACGTGTTGATTGTTGCGGGCAGCTCGCTGGTGGTGTATCCGGCAGCCGGTCTTCTCGACTATTACACGGGGGAGCGGATGGTTATTATTAACGACATGCCAACCCCGTATGACAGAAGAGCCAACCTGGTCATTCGCCGCAAAATCGGAGAGGTTTTTTCGCAACTGTAATCGCAACTGTAATTGCGCCTGCGACCACAACTGTGATTGTCCCTGCGGCCACAACTGTGATCGAAACTGCAACCGCATCGTGATTGCAGCTGTGACTGAAACTATGAGCAACTATGATGGTGTGCGGAGACGCAAATGGGGACGCGGATTTTAACCAAGAAATACAAACCAATTTAAAGAAAATGAGCATTTGTGCTTTTCTATATATCCATTTTCGGCTAGTATAGACGCCGTTGTTTAAGCGGTTCTTTAGGCTTCTAATCACTTCTTAACGTAAGTTAAAAAATGACTGAAAGGCGCGGAGCCGCGTAGGTTCTGTGGCCGATATCAGTCACAGCTAAACGTTGAGGAGTGGGACGTATGGCATTTGATTTTACTGGGAAAATTGCGTTGGTTACCGGTGGCTCCGCGGGCATTGGCGCAGAGATTTCCAAAGGCATCGTTGCGGGTGGCGGCCATGTAGTGGTTTGTGCTCGCAATGAGGAGGCAGGTAAGAAGTTTGTCGAGGAGCTTGGAGAAGGAAACTACTTCTATAAGATGGACATCTCCGATGCCGAGGGCGTTAAGGCTACTATTGCAAAGATCCTTGAAGAGGTTGGCGATGTCTCCGTTCTTATCAACAATGCGGGACGAATCAGCTCTGTTCAGTTTGACCAGGTAGATGATACAGAGTGGAACAACACCATCAATACCAATCTTACCGGCACCTATAACGTGACACACGCTCTTTGGCAGCATTTTAAGGATCGCGGCGGCGCGCGTATCGTAAACGTCTCTTCTGTCGCAGGCAAGATTGGCGGTGGCCTGCTGGGAACCGTTGCCTACGCTTCCTCTAAGGCGGGAGTAAACGGCTTCACCAAGGCTATTGCCAAAGAAGGCGGCAAGTTTGGTATTTCCTGCAATGCTGTTTGCCCCTCCTTCACCATTACCGATATGACCGATGCACTTTCCAATGATCCCGAGAAGTACAAGAAAGTTGTTGGCATCATTCCTCTGGGACGTCCTGCTCAGGCATCCGAGCCAGCACAGATGGTCCTCTTCTTTGCATCTGACCTTGCCAGCTTTGTCAACGGAGAAGTTGGCGACTGCGACGGCGGAATCGTGATGGACTAGGTGAGACTTGTGGCAACTGCAAAATCAACAACAAAAGAACCAATCTCCATTCAGCATCCCTTTAAAGCACTTGGCAGACTTCCGGGTGCAAACATCCTTGTGCCCTTGCTGTTAGGCTGCTTTATCAATACGTTTTTTCCTAATGTGCTCCCTACACTAGGAAGCTTTACCAAGGCCATGAGCGTTTCGGGAACAGGGGCTTTGGTCGGTGCCTTTATGCTTTGCGTTGGCACGACCATTTCTTTCAAGAGTGCCCCGAAAGCAGCTCTTCGTGGAGCCATTATCATCATTTCAAAGGTGATCTTCTGCGTTGCCCTTGCAATGGCTGTTCTGTTCCTTTTGGGTGACAATCTTTTTGGTTTGTCGGCCATGGTTATTCTCGCCGCATGCTCAGGCGCAAACAATGCGATGTATTCGGGTCTGATGGCTGACTATGGCAATGAGTATGAGCAGGGAGCGGTTGCAATTACCACGCTCATTGTTGGTCCTCCCGTTACCATGATTGCTCTTGGTGCTGCTGGCCAGGCTCCTATCGGCTGGTCGCTTTTGGGCGCTGTGCTCCCAATCATCGTCGGTATCATTTTTGGTAATTGCTTCCCAAGTCTGAAGAAAATGTTTTCTTCCGCGCTTCCAGGAATCATTGTGATGACGTTTTTTGCCATGGGTACCACGATGAAATTTGACCAGCTTCTCGCGGCTGGTCCCTCCGGAATTCTGCTGGGCATCATTTGCTCCTGCCTTGGTGGATGCATAAACTTCTTTGTTGATCGTGCAACCGGAGGAACGGGTGTTGCCGGCGTTGGCATTTCTAGCTGTGCGGGTGCAAATGCTCTAACCCCCGCTGCAATGGCTGAGGCTAATCCGGCCGTGTATGGTGGCGCTGTTCTTGCGGCAGCGACGGCTCAGGTAGCAGCGGCCGTTATCGTGACCGCGATTTTGACGCCGCTCATAACGGCATACGTGTTTAATCACTTTGCCGAAAAAAGTGAGGAAAAGGCAGCGTAGCGGCTGCTAAAGCGCAGCGTAGCGGTTGCTGAAACGCAGCGTAGCGGCTGTTGGTGAATACGCGAGACGTGCAGGTTGCTGCTGAGTGACAGCTCTTCCAAATCACGTCAAAATGTATCAAAAGGACGAACGGTAGGTACTTGAGTGCAGAACGTTAATCGCGATGCACCGACCTATCGTTCGTTTTTTGACAAGCTGCTTTTTGTGAGAAGGACGTCTTTGTCGCGCCCAGATGATAAGAGGAAACGTCCGCCCACACCGTCAGATTGAGACGTCTTTGTCGCGCGGGGGCGATAAGCTTGTTACAATAGGCCTGTTACATATATCGTCAGGGGGTAGAGATGCCATCGTCAAACCTTCCGGAGCGAGATCTCAGTGATTTAGAGATTGAGCTCGCAGCCAATTCGATGCGTCGCAACGTCATTACGATGCTCGAAAAAAGCAAGTCGGGACATCCCGGCGGATCACTCAGCTCAGCGGACATTGTGGCCACGTTATTTTTTTCAGGTGCTATGAAATACAATCACAACAATCCCGAAGATCACACGCAAGATCGGTTCTTTCTCTCCAAAGGACACGTTGCGCCTGTGGTTTATGCAGCGTATTACCTGCTTGGATGGCTGCATGACGACGACATGATGACATTGCGCCAGCTGGGCAGCCGCTTGCAGGGACATCCCGACAATCATGCCTGCCCCGGCTTTGAGGTGTGTTCAGGTTCGCTTGGCCAAGGGCTTTCGGTGGCTGCGGGCTGTGCTTTGGGGCTTAAGCTAACCTCTCTTGAAACCGGTGAGCGGTCTCCCAAGGTGTTCGTATTGCTTGGTGACGGCGAGTTGCAAGAGGGCTCCAACTGGGAGGCACTCATGTTTGCCGCCCATCACAAGCTTGACAATCTTATTGCCATTGTTGACTTCAATAACCTGCAGATAGATGGCCATGTAACCGATGTCTGTTCGTTGGGGGACCTTGGCGAGAAGCTCCGCGCATTCGGATGGAATGTAATTCGCATCAATGGACACGATGTCCTGGAGGTTCGCAAGGCACTTCTCGCCGCGCGAGATGGCAAGGAGGCAGGCAACACCGCTCCTACTGCGATTATTTGCACAACCGTCAAAGGCAAGGGCGTCTCGTTTATGGAAGACAAGGTCAACTGGCATGGAGTTGCTCCGAGTGAGGCGCAGTCCGAGCAGGCGCGAGAAGAACTTGACGCCGCAAGGGAGCTGCTGTTGATTCAGGCCGAAAGCACAAAGGAGGCTGCAGATGTCTAGGGCAACCCGTGAGGCGTATGGCGAGACTTTGGTCGAGTTGGTTCGCGAGGGTCACGATATCATGGCCGTTGACGCCGATCTTGCCGGGTCTACAAAACTTGCCGATTTTCAGAAGGCATTTCCCAAGCGCTTTGTCGACGTGGGCATTGCCGAGCAGGATATGGTCGGCGTTGCAGCCGGCTTATCTCTGACAGGACGTACCGTATTTACCGGCTCGTTTGCGATATTTGCTACCGGTCGTGCCTATGACCAGATCCGCAATACCGTATGCGACTCCGGTCTCAATGTGAAGATATGTCCCACGCATGCCGGCATTACGGTGGGTGAGGACGGAGCCACCCATCAGTCACTTGAGGATATCGGCATGATGCGGGCACTTCCGCAGATGCGCGTGTTGGTACCTGCGGATTATTGGGCCGCAAAGGCAGCGTTGCGTCTTGCGGCGGAAGCCGACGGTCCATTTTACGTACGTTTGGGTCGCCATAAAGTGGACGAAATATACGACGAGACGTTCAAAGGTGGCATACCGTATGCAGGGGTCTTGCGTGAGGGAACGGACGTTACTCTGGCTGCCTGTGGTGTTGAAGTGGCACAATCGCTGAAAGCAGCAGAGATTCTAGCTCAGGAAGGCATTTCTGCTGAGGTTATTGACGTCTTTTCCATTAAGCCTTTAGACGAAGGGGTTATTCTCGCATCAGCCGCTAAAACAAGGCGTGTTGTTACGGTAGAAGAACACAATATAGCAGGTGGTCTTGGTGCGGCAGTGGCAGAGCTTCTGTCAGAAAAACTTCCAACGCCCATGCGCTTTGCAGGCATGCGTACCTTTGGCACATCAGCGCCGGGGGATGTATTGCTTTCGCATTTCCACCTTGATGCGGAAGGCATTGCGGCGCGCGTCAGGGAGTTTGTACTCGCGTAGTCTTTGTCATATTTTGATGACAAATACAATTAAAGGCGGGATGAAATTTGAAAGGGAATTCTTTAGGAGAGACCA
>ERZ772945.43-NODE-43-length-88131-cov-5.274899_pt1 | contig 88131 bp, 87 predicted proteins | sample MGYA00511681_ERZ772945 | MGnify/ENA primary metagenome ERZ772945 (study PRJEB29015, sample SAMEA2737943) | human oral metagenome | biome: human oral; feature: human-associated habitat; material: dental | place: China | collected 2143 ...
GAAGGTATACAATTCACATTACCATTTAAAATATTCTCCCTTCTCTTTTGAAGATTATCTACAACCCTATTTACAATACTCATAATCAATACTTCTGTTTACAACCAAATAAGGCTATGAAAAACATAAATGACCATACTAATCCTATCTTAATATAGTCTGTAATAAATAATAGTTCCATTTCTTTACTCTATTTGTTGTATGTCTTCTTTTGAAAGATTATCAATACAGATATTATAGGTTTTCTTACCTAAATAACCTATCTGATTGTTTATTGCATATATAGTAGCAGGCTTTTCTTTATATAATACCTTACTACCTATCTTAAGAGGCTCACTCATAATTTATGTTTACATTATACTTCTTTTAAAAAGGTAGGAGTAGTTTCTTCATTATCAGGATTCTCTATCTCATTCAGCAAGTCTGATGTATAGACTACTTCATGAGATATAGGGTCTACATCTTCTTTAAAGATAAAGTATTTCAATACCCTCATATAAGCAGTGCCTTTCATACTATAAAAGTTAACATATCTCTTTGTTGCCTCTAAGATAACATCACTCTCTTTTTTACCATATCTTTTAAAGAAGGACTTCAATCTCCTGACTATTAAAGGAACACTCTCTGCCCAATATAATGAGGTTCCATCCTTCCTTCCTTTAGGGAATAAGTCTTTTAGCTCTTTAGCTAAGGAAGATAATTCATCTTCATCAGTAGCTATAGCTTTGTCTGCCTCTACTATGATATCTTCATAAGCCGACCAAAGGGTTCTATCTATCTCTACTTCTCCTAAGAGATTAGTACATAGTAGGTTCTTTTTCCTCAAAGATTCTCTACCTTTGGTAATATCTATATGATTAGAATAACATAATAGGTAGAGAAACTCATCTAATGTAAGATGATGTTTCTCTATAATTGTTCTATCTATGGTTATATTATTCATTTAAATCCTTTTTATATTTACATAATTCATAAAATCTTTAGCAGACACCTTCTTAATAAGGTGAGGATTATAATCTTTTATCATCTTCTTAACTATCTCTTCATCCCTTGTATTTAAAAAATATGGGATTAAAATAATAGGATTTCTATGCCTTAATAACCTTCCTAACTTCTGTTTAATCACTACTTCTGAAGAGTTTAAAGAAGCATAAATACCTATCTGACAATTAGTTAGATTAACACCTTCATTGAGCATATCACATGCAGTAATATGATTAATCCCTCCTTCATTAAAGGCTCTAAGATATTCTGAGGATAAAGGATTACTACTGTTAATACAATATTCTCCTAATTTCTCTGTCTGCTCTATAGAACTACAGAAGGTAAGACATCTATAGTTATGTAGTTTCCTTAAAAGAAATAAAACATAATTCTCTTTTAAAGATGATAACCATTTTAATCTCTCACCTGCTAAGCTCAACCATCTATTCTTAAGGTATGGCTGCTTGGTAAAGATATATCTCCTTTTTAAGAAGTCAATCCTTTCAGTGATATAAGAGTTATATTGTAAAGCAGTACATGAGATAATACCTTTTATATTCTTATTCTTTAGATATTTCCATCTGTTCTTATAGGTGTCCATCATAGTCATCTTTGCTTTAGGGTTAATGATAATAGTCTGATTGCTATAATCATTATCTAAATATAAAGGAAAGAGTAAAATGAAAGGGTCGGGTAATATCTTCTCATCTATTGCCTGCCTTGTAGTTACTTTATAAGTATAGATGCCTTTAATAGCATCATGTACTCTAAAATAATTCTCATTCCTTATAGTAGCAGATAAACCTATGACATGGTCATAAGAATAGGAACATAAAATATCTGCACACCTGTCACTTAAATGATGGCACTCATCAAAGACTATAGCATCCCAATGACCTATATACTTATGTAAAGACCTGTAGGTAACTATTGTCAAATCAGAATCATAACCCCATTTATTACACTCTTCCCTCCAAGTCTCTATAAGCACTAAGCGTGGTACTACTACTAATATCTTCTTTGATTGCCAGAATTTAAGTAACTCCAAAGCTATCTTAGTCTTACCAAAAGATGTAGGTAATTCTAATAACATCTTAGGATGGTGTGCAGCAATATCTTTTATCTTATCTATGTGTATCTCTTTGTTCATAAAAAGGTGCCACACCTATCATGTTTCCATGACAAGTGCGGCTTTTTATTTATTTACCAAACAGTTTCTTGCATCCTCTCTCAAAAGATTTTAACTCTTTGGAATGAGAGAATAATGAATATGTAATATCCTTCTTTTCAGTGAAGATAAGGACAGGATTATTACCATTGTTAAGGCATTTACATACCTTGTTATAATTCTTTATAATCATAATTGTATTTGCAAAATTAATAATAGTTATCGATATACACTAAAGACTATCTACAAATCTCATTGTCTTTATAAAATTTGTAGTCCTCTTCATCAGTAGTAGATAGTCTGTCAACTATCTTACCAATGTCCTTATAAGCTCTATATTGAGGATAGAAACATATATAGGTGTTATCACACCCCATATCATCCCCTGAAGGAGATTCAGCAAGTAGCTCTTTAAGAGCTTTGTAACTGTTACTCCCTAATAAAGAGATAACTGTTTGTAATTTTTTAATGGTTTCCATCTTAAGGACTTCTTTAAACTCCTTATTGATGTTTTTGAAAACCTTCTTTTGAGCTTCCTCTGTAATACATTTAGACATATTGTCTTTTATGAGGTACTCTCTGTATTCTTTGTATATAATCTTATCCATAATTATCTTATTTTTATTCTTCAATATGAGGGAATTTGTTACTGAAATAATTGTTGATTAACTCCCCTACTTTAGTAGCTATGATAGCTAAGAAAGGTAGCAAGAATAAACTGATTAGTGTAATTGATAATACTTTCATACTGAAATAGATAGTTATAAAGTCTAGTGAATAGACCTTTTCTTTATTAATGTTTGAGTAAACAAGGTACAGATATAATCTGTCCTTTGTCATTTCTCTTACATAATGGATGTCCTGTAGCAGGTGCTACTACATCCTCTCTGTCAGTAGCATTGAACACTAAAGCACTTACAAGGAAATATGTATCCTTAATAGGCTCTGGTAAGTTAACAATCTCACCATAAGATTGCTTACAAAAGCCATTAGAATCTAAACTATATTACTCTAATATGTCTATTAGTATAGTTAGATTTATGTTTTTTAAACTTCAATAGATGCAATGAGAACATACAAACTTTTATGCTTAAGCATATAGGTGGAAAGTTGCATCCACGATTAGCCATAATAAGACTAACACTTACTTCCTCTAATGGAGGACACTACACATATATTTGTCTCACATCACAGGTGTATAACCTTTTACTGTGAGCACTTTTGTTTTTTACAACTATACACTATGAGAACAATCAAAACCCATTAACAAAACTACCTTCCTGCACATTGACCTTATGTTTAGGCTACCACGCCTTAGCATTATTCTTGTTTGTTAATATGTATAGTCTAAATTTACATAATTCCTTGTGATAAAACACCTTGCAGCTACTGTTGTTCACTGCAAGGTGGTGGGCTACTCAAGTTTTACTTGATAGTAAACTTTTTGGTCTCAAGAGGTTTGTTGGCTCCTGCATAGTAGGCCATGAAACCCCTTTGGCCATCCTCTTTTTGGTATTGTCTTACCACTAAGTCACTGGCTAGCAGCTTCTTAGCTTTGAGGACTTTCTGTTCAGTTTTCTCTGATAAGAGTGCTTTAGTGCCATCAGCAAATCCCAACATAAGTCTTCCTTGGATAGCACTTTCCATAGGAGTAGCAGGTCCATGGTTACTAACAAACATTGCCAAAGATTGCTCTTCAGTTAACCAATTACTTGCGTTCTCTGTAAATTCCATAATAGAACTCAATTAATCCATGTCTTATGGTGTATAACCTGCATGGATGTGAGTAAGCATTTTCACCTTATTATATATATAGCAGTTACTTGTTATGCACTAATTGGTAAGTGTGCATGGTGCTACTATCCTTCACACCTTTCACTACATCAATAAACAAAGTTACTCATGCTCGCTCAATGTCTGAAAATAGTGGGATAACATTAACCCTCAACACCCAAGGGGGAATAGCCCAAAGGGATATTACCACGGGGGTTGAGTGGTGGGTTATCTCATTCTCATGGAAGTATAATAATAACATAAAAAATCAGTATTATCTCATTCTCATGTGAACACAATAAAAAATATAAAAACAACCATTATTATACACTTGTTTAAACATACTATTTTCCCACTCATTAAACACTATTTCTTTGCACCTTAAAATAGCATTTAATCATCATCTTTAATGGTGTTTCTAACGCTCTTTTAACACCACTAAAACACACAAAGAAATACTACTTTTCTCACAAAACTGCCCTATAATATAATTAAAATTAGAGCTATTAAAATAGAATTTAATCCATATAAATAAAACAAATAAAAGGTATAGTGTATAATCACTACACTTTTAAAGGGGTTAATAGTATATTATATGTTTGTTTTTACATACCTTCTATAGGGGGATATTTATATACTCCTATAGGGTATATCTTTATCATCCTATATAGGTGTATAGTATATTCTTTTATACTCTTTCTGTACTCTCTTTATTCCCTTTAGAAGCCTATTCAAACATTCATTTCTCTACTTCTTTTAGCCTATAATAAGGAGATATATTATCCTATAATATAATAAAAAAGTAACTATATTCACATACAGTTACTTTAAAAGCCTATCTAAACTATAAAAACGACAAAACTGAAAGAAAAATCTTCTATAAAAGCTCTCTAAGAGACAGTGGGAAAAATCATAAAACCACTGGGAAAATTCTCCTTTATACTCTTATAAAGGCTTCTCTTTTTAAGAGAGCTTTATTTTTCTTCTCTACAAAGGTACATAATATTACCTACTATTCCTAATCTTTAATTATTAAATAATTATAATTCTTTATAATTTCTCTATACTTTTAGGGTTAATTATTTGCTTATTACACCTTATTATAGTATCTTTGCATTGAGCAACTAGTACCTCTCAACTAGTTATTCAGATGGGTTTCTAATTTGGACGATTGAGTGCCCATTTATTTTAGGGGTAGTATTTACAGTTCTTTTAGAACATCATAGTAAAGAGGTTTAATCCCTAGCTCAAAATGACTTAGTTATAAAATGGAGTAGCCTGCTGACGAGAGTGAGAAAGATGCTGAGGGTAAAAGGCTCTAGGGGAAGAATTAACCGCCTCCATATAAGATTCTAAGTTAATGGTTAATAGCAATATTAATCTAAGGAAGTAAGAAATGATTGGTTATTCCTCATTTTTTACAAATCCAAGAAAATTAAGTTTTTCAGAACTCTTTATGTTTAATAATATTTAACATTTGAAACATTGAAAAAACTTACTTTTCTGACCAAAAAATTTGCAGGGACTCTGGAAACTAAGAGATTTCTATTTTATTTACATTATTAGTTTAGTTATATCTTTAGTTCTTGGAATCTTTGATTGGTTATCCTTACTTAGGGTAGTTTGTTTTTACTTTCAATTATAGTGGTATCTTATGGTTTTTAAGGAAGTGTTGTTGAATGTATGGTGTTGTGTGCAGCTTTTTATTGCTGATGTTTATTTGGCTATGGTAGATAGCAGGATAGAGGATATTGTGTATAGGGATGGTGTTACTTATTATATTGGTAGATTCTATGGTGCTGTTTCAATAGGAAATAGTGTATTTATGAATAGTAGGTATAGATATTCAGAGTATATTATGAGACATGAATATGGGCATACTGTTCAGAGTAGGATATTAGGTATATTCTACATACCCATTATAGCTGTGCCTTCATTAATGTGGGCTGTGTTTCATACTTTTGCTACAAAGGTATTGGGATTAAGAATTGATTACTTTTGGTTCTATACAGAGAAATGGGCAAATAAACTTGGTAGGAATTAAATAAATTCCTATCTTTGTATCAGTATTTGTTTATTCATATAATTGTCTTCAATAGGTATTAACTCTTTAAGGTGATTATACTATGTGATGCAAACGTAAATTTAGTTGTATAGGTTATAACTAACTACATCGTAAGGTAGACCTTGCTACTTGGGTTATAGAGTAGTATTTGGCTCTTTAACTCAATGGGATAGAGTAACAGCCTTCTAAGCTGTAAGTTATAAGTTCGAATCTTATAAGGGCCACAAATTCATAAGTTAAAGGATTGCGTATGATGAAGGTAATAGAATGGTTTAAGAAGAGTAATAGAGATAAGCATTTTATCTATGCTGTGCCTATTGGGTTTTTCTTTACTATTCTCTGTGTGTTAGGTGTAGCCACAGCTTTAGAGTTTAAAGATTATCAGTATTGTAGAATGTATGATTGGAATGATTGGTTATCCACTATGTTGGGCGGACTTTTTGGGCAAGTTTTGTTTCTTATTTTGATTTATTTATTTTTTGTTTGATGAACCGTTTTGGATGATTGTTTTCTGTGGGTTTAGATGTTGTGAAACATTTAAACCTTTTTTATATCCTTCATGTAATATTTAAGGTATTTATTTGTCTTATTAAAGAAAAACACTTATATTTGTACCTGTTTTTAAGTAACTTGAGATATGAAGGAATTATGTAGTTTTACAAGAGATACTTTGAGAGAGGTCCTACAAGCCTTTAACAGTGCTAATGCTTTACATGGCTATACATTAGAGATAGTACAGGTATTAGCTCTTCCTTCAGGAGAATTTACAATTATTTATTATGCAAGAAGAGATAAATAAGAAAGTAGATTATGATGAAGAGTTAGTAGGATATTGTGCTAATTGTCTTTCTTTAAAGGTAGAGCATACTCCTATGGGTATTGATTGCTGTATGGAATGTGGCTGTACAGATATTAAGGAGAGTACAATAGATGAATGGGAGGAAAGATATAAAAAGAGATATGGTAAATATTATGTTGAATTTTAAATAGTTATAGTTATGGCAAAGGAAGTTAAAATGGACAATCAGAAGTTAGATGAGAAACAGCTTCATGAGGCTCTTAATCAGATTAGTTCACAGAACCAATATCTTCAAGAGCAGTTAAATGCTTACAAGAAGACAGAGTTCTTTGCTTTGTTAGATTGGAATTTTAAGATTGTATCTTCAGATTCTAAGTATTTCAGTGAACAATTTAAGAAAGACTGTGCTAAGAGAATTGAAGATATGATGACCCCTGAAAGTAAGTAGTATGGATATCAGTAAGGTTACAAAGGTTATTAATCTTCCTTGTACTTCAGATACTTTCTTCAGATGGTGGTTTGAAGTATTGAAACCTGTGCATCATTTGACTAACAAAGAAGCAGATGTGATTGCTGCTTTTGTGAAATTAAGATATGATCTTAGTCACTCTATTACTGACCCTGACTTATTGGATGATGTTGTTATGCAAGAGAAGTGTAAGAAAGAGGTAAGGAAGATGACAGGAGTATCATGTGCTTTCTTTCAGGTAGTAATGTCAAAGTTAAGACAAGCAGGTGTTATTAAGAATGGGAAGATTAATCCTTTATATATTCCTCCTTTGAATGAGGATGGTGTAGTATGTCTTACTTATTTGATGAAGATAGATGACACAAAAGGAAATAATCACACAAGTAGCAAAGGAGTTTGATATACCTGTAGGGTGTGCAGAGCTAATCTTCAAGAGTATATGGCATTTTGTCTTACAGACCTATAAGAATATCCCTATCAAGGATAGCTATACAGATGAAGATGTAGATAAGTTAAGACTTGCTTTTTCTCTCAATAAATTTGGTAAGATATATATGCCTGCTTGGAGGTATAATAAACATATCAAGAAGTATAAAAAGAATTTAGAAACACGTCAAAAATATAAAGAAAGATGTTTAAAATAAAGAAGATTAAGCCTCTGTTTAATCAGTTGGTTACTACCATGGATATGTATGACAGTAATCTTAAGGTAGGTGGCCTTATTGATACTACAAGAGCCAATACTATTAAGGAGTATCAGACTATCTTAGCAGTAGGTCCTATGGTGAAAGCTAAAGGAGATTTAAAGGTAGGGGATGTTGTATTTATCAATCCTAAGAGATTTACCACTATGGAGCATAAGCATGGACTTGCTGATGAGGATAATGTACAGAAAGATAATATGCACATTAACTTTAATATTCCTCATTATCCTGTTTATGATAGAGAAGATGGTAGCTGTAGAGAGGTATTATTGATTAGTGATAATGATATATTCTTTAGTGCTGAAGGGGAGGAATTTAACGAAACTCCTACTGTTGTTACTGAAGATAAACCTAAGTTGACATTATAAGATTGTTCTTACCTGCAAAGGACCTATTCTCTTATCTCCTAAATAAGAGTTTAGGTCTTTTATTTTTTAAGATAAAGGATATGAAACTACTAAATTTCGACAATTACCAATTAAAGATAGCTGATGAGGCTTTGTTAGTAAGACCTATCAGAGAGTTATACCGTAAGGATAAATCAAAAGATAAGGAGAATTTCTATGAACAGATGAGTTATTTATACTTTATGGTAGACCCAAGGAGTACCTATGGGTATATTATAGATGACACTCTAAGAGCTAAAGCTATCATAGAGCAAGAGGGGTTAGCTAAAGATTTTAAACCTTCAAAGCTCCTTCAGGAAGCTATGAATATTTATAGGAAACATACTGTTACTAAAGGAGTTGAGTTACTACAAAGTGCAAGGAAAGCCTGTGATAGGGTAAGAGTGTTCTTAGAGAATATAGACCTTACAGAAGAAGATGATAAAGGTAAACCAAAGTATCAAGTGAGTACTGTTACTACAGCTCTAAAGAATGTTACTGATTTAGTTCCACAGTTACAAGAGCTTGAACAAAAGGTAGAGCAGGAGATTAGTGAGCAGAGTAGAGTGAGAGGTACTGACCTTTCAATGTTTGAAGATGGGTTTTAGGCTATTTTTAAAATAATAGTATGCAAGTAATAGATATATTCAATAAACTATTAAGTCATAAAGGCTTTAAAGGGCAGGTGATTATAAAGAAGTATTATGAGGAATCTTCTCTCATTAAGGCTATTAAGAGTGTCACTATGGAGCTTTATTATATAGAAGGTGTCAATAAGATTAAACTCTTTACTTCCTCAATTAAGTCTGCTCATATAGATAGTGCTTACAGCACACTTGAAGAGAATTGTATTTATTTTCTTTTGGATGAATCCTCAACACTTTTAGATACTATAAAAGATGGAATTAAATAAATATCAGACACCTATAGAGGACTTGCACTTAGAGCAGTATCCTAAAGAAGTACAAGAAGAGTTTTTAGAGAACTTCTATAGTGTACCTTTTATACAGAGGCTAGTGTCAAAGAACAGACCTTTATGTAAAGACTTACCAAGGGATGAAAAAGGCAGGGCTATTATAGACCTGACTAATCCTCCTATCATAGAGGATATAGATTATTTCAGACCTACAGCTATACACTTTGAAAAGACAGGTACTTTCACTTCTTTAAGACCTAACAGAAACCCCAATTCAGAATATATGAAATGGGTGAAAGAAGAAGTAAGGAGAGCTTGGGAAGGCTATATAAGACCTTCAGATGGTGCATGGGTAACAGGAGATATGTATTGGTATTTAAATTATGTGATGATACAGAAGACTGTTACTTATGAAGATTCTGATATGGCAGATAGAGTAGATGGGTTTCCTGAATTTTGGGAAGGAATATTATGGAGGACATTAGGATGGTATCAAGCAAGACAGAAAGCTCTTAATTTTGCAGAGATATCAAAGCGTGGTTCTTCAAAGTCTTATTCTACAGCTTCAAAGCTATCAAAGGATTTTATCATAGGGGAGAATAAAACATCCTCAAAGAATGTCAGAGGGATGATAGTGGCTTATACAAGGGAATATCTTACTAAAGATGGTACACTGAATAAGTTTGAAAATATGATAGACTTCATTGCTGAAAATACTAATTTCCCTTCAAAGAGATTAAAGTCTTCTTTAGGGGAAATGTTTTGGCAGATGGGTTATATAGACTTAGATACAGGAGCTAAAAAGGGAACTAAAAATCAGGTGATGGGAGTAGCCATTAAAGATGACCCTGATAAGCCAAGAGGTAAGAGAAGTATCACTATCATAGGTGAAGAGTTTGGTGCCTTTCCTAAGATAACAGATGTCTATAATGTGATGCTTAGGTCTGTAAGAGAAGGGAGTAAAGCCTTTGGTCAGATGATATTAATAGGTACAGGTGGTTCTGAAGGTTCTGATTTTAGCGGTGCTTTAGAAATGATTTACCGTCCTAAAGGATATTACCTGATGGCTTTTGATAATGTATGGGATAAATCCCAACAAGGTAAGGGTGTATCTATATGGTGTTTTCCTGCTTATGTGAATAGAAAAGGATGCTATAATAAAGATGGTATATCCGATGTTACTAAAGCCCTATTAGAGATATGTGTGGAAAGGTATAATGCCAAGTATAATACATCAGACCCTATGCAGCTGACAAGAACAAAAGCTGAAGACCCTATCACACTGCAAGATGCTATCATGAGAAGAAGTAGTACTATCTTCCCTGTATCAGATTTAAAGGAGAGAATACTACAGTTAGACAGTAATCCTTCAGAGTATGATGATGTCTATACAGGGAAGATGGTGATTAAGAATGGTAATCCTGAATTCAAGGTAACTACAGATGTACCTATCAGGTTCTTTCCTCATAAGGATAATAAATTGGAAGGGGCTATAGAGATATTTAAATTACCACAGAAAAATAAACAGGGGAAAGTCTTTGCAGGTAGATATATTGCAGGTAATGACCCTTATGATGATGATGCCTCACAGACCACTTCTTTAGGTTCTACTTTTATCCTTGACTTATGGACAGACACAATAGTTGCTGAATATACAGGTAGACCTTTATTTGCCAATGATTATTATGAACAGGTAAGGCTTCTTCTCTTATATTATAATGCAAGACTTAACTATGAGAATAATAAGAAAGGACTGTTTGCTTATTTTCAAAGAATGAATTGCAGCTATCTCTTAACAGATACTTTAGAGTTTCTAAAGGATAGGGATAGTAGTGGTAAGGATTCTTATGGTAATAAACAGAAAGGTACTAATGCTTCAAAGCCTATCAATGATGCTGCAAGAAGCCTAATAAGAGATTGGTTAATCTCTCCTGTTACTATACAAAAGAAAGAAGGGGATGAGGTAAAGGAGGTGACTATTAAGAGGTTATATACTTTAAGGTGTAAAGCCTTACTTGAAGAATTATCACAATGGAATCCTGATGGTAACTTTGATAGAGTATCTGCTATGGGAATGTTGATGTTACTTAGAGAAGATAAGATGATACTTTATTCAGGTAATCCACAGCAGGCAGAGAGGAAGCATGATGCCTCACATAAAGGGAATGATAATTTTTTTTCAAGTAATTATGATGTTAAGTTTAAAAAAGTAGATAATAAGCAGTTAGATAATAAATTATAACGCACTTACATAAAATAATAATCTCTATATTTGCAAGTAAAATAAAGGTATTGATATGAATGGAGTACTTTCTTTCCCAAGACAAATGTTATCCTTCAGTAAGAAGACTACTGAATGGAGAAAACAATGTGTCTTATGGGCTGATAATAAAACCTTCTTTAATTACTCTTTGGTAAGAAAATCTGTAATTCATAAGAAGATTAACTATGATTTATTAGAAGGTAAGATACACATGCAAGATGTGCAACTTATCTTAAATCCTGATAACATACAGGCTAACTTTATCCCTAATACTATACAGCATTATCCTATCATGAACTCTAAGATTAACGTGCTTAGAGGTGAAGAGATAAAAAGACCTTTTGATTATAGAGTAGTTGTCACCAATCCTGATGCTATCAGTGAGGTTGAAGAGAATAAAAAGAACATGCTGTTTGTTTCTCTGAAACAACTCATTGAAGATGAGAACTTATCAGAAGATGAGTATAACAAGCAGATAGAGAAGTTAGATGACTATGCTAACTATGAATGGCAGGATATTATGGAGTTAAGAGCTAATGAGTTACTGAACCATTATAAGAAAGAACTTAACATGCCTGTTATCTTCAATCATGGTTTTGTAGATGCTTTAACTGTAGGGGAAGAGATTTATCAAGTAGATATAGTAGGAGGTGAACCTACCTTAGAGAGACTTAATCCTTTAAAGGTACATGTCTTTAAATCAGGTTATTCCAATAGAATAGAAGATGCTGATGTGGTAATCATTGAAGATTATTGGTCAGCAGGAAAGATTATAGATACCTTTTATGAAGAGCTTACTCCTAAAGATATTGACTTTATAGAAGGTATAAATACCTATAATAGCCAACCTGTAGATAGTATGGGTAATAGGGATGAGAGGTTAGGATTTGTCAATACCTTCCTGTCAGGATATAATTTTGAAACCCCTGCAAGTGCTTTCTTTGGTAGGAATTTGCAATCTCTCATGCCTTATGATGTCTTAGGAAACATCAGAGTACTTAGAGTATATTGGAAATCAAAGAGAAAGATACTTAAAGTAAAGAGTTATAATCAAGAAACAGGGGAGGAAGTTTTTTCTTATTATGCAGAGAACTATGTAGTAAGGAAAGACTTAGGAGAAGAAGCTACTACACTATGGATTAATGAGGCATGGGAAGGAACTCTGATAGGAGGGAATAAGAGTATTAATCCTACAGATACTTTTAATACTAATAGTGGTATCTTTGTTAACATGAGACCAAGACCTGTACAGTTTACAAGGATGTCTAATCCTTCAAAGTGTCATTTTGGTATTATAGGGACTATCTACAATCTCAATGATGATAAACCATTCTCCTTGGTAGATATGATGAAACATTATAACTATCTCTATGATATCCTTCATTATAGATTAAACGATGCTATTGCAGCTAATTGGGGGGATATTCTTGAAGTGGATTTGGCTAAAATTCCTGATGAGTGGGATGTACAGAAATGGTTATACTTTGCCAAGATTAATCATATAGGAGTAGTTGATTCCTTTAAGGAAGGAAATGCAGGTGTTGCACAAGGTAAACTTGTAGGTAACCTTAACAACGCTTCAAGAGGTATGATTTCCTCAAACACAGGTAATTACATTCAACAGATGATGAATCTGCTTGAATGGATTAAAAGTGAAATGGGGGAAGTAGCAGGAATATCAAGACAAAGAGAAGGGCAAGTAAGTAATAGAGAAACTGTAGGAGGTGTTGAAAGAGCTACCTTACAGTCTTCTTATATTACAGAGGCTTTGTTTAATATTCATGATGATACTAAGAAAAGAGTATTAGAAGCATTCCTTGAAGCAGCAAAGATAGCTATGAGAGGAAAGACTTTTAAATTTCAATATATCACATCAGATATCTCACAAAGAGTGATGGAAATTGATGGGGATGAGTTTGCTCTTAATGATTATGGTTTATCTGTAGATAGTGATAATAACTCTATGGAATTACTACAGAAACTTGATATGATAGCACAGGCAGCTATGCAGAATAGTACTGTAGACATGAGTGCTTTGATGAAGATATGGTCTTCTTCAAGTATTGCACAGAAGACAAGAATTATTGAAAGGAGTGAGCAGAGAAAGATTCAGCAAGCTCAACAAACACAGCAGGAGAATCTGAAAGCTCAACAGCAGATGAATGAAGATAAGTTAGCACAGGAACAAGCAGCTTTAGAGTTGAAGAAATATATGGCTGACTTAGATAGTGAGACTAAGATTAAGGTAGCGCAGATACAAGCAGAAGCTGATGTAAATGCTGCTACTATTAAGAACACAGATGATGGTATTGTAGCTCCACAAACAGAACATGAGAGATTGAAACTCAAAGAACAGATTAGAGAGTTTAATAAGAAGTTGGAGCTTGACCATAAGAAGTTAGATATACAGAAAGAAAGTATTAACAATAAAGATAAAAAGAAATAACTATGGCTATACATGTTGGTATTGATGAACCTAAAGATAAGACTAAACTTTGGGTAAAACCTGAAAATGGTGAGAATGTATTATATACCTATTCCAATAAAGGATGGGTAAAAGCTACAAGTGCTGGTGGTGCAGGCTCTCCTACACCCACTCCCCCTGTTAATCTACAACCTATATTAGACCAAATAGCTTCCTTAAATTCAGAAGTAGAAACACTGAAGGCTGCTAATAGTGATTTGACTGATGTGTCTACCTTGAAGTATATTAACAGTATACCACATGTGAAGATTACTTTCACTAATCCTTATCCTATGACATTGTATGGTGATTGTACATTACAGGTATCTTGTAACTTTGATAGGGATAAATTCTTAAATTTCTTCCCCTTTAAATTGGCTTATAGGGACGGTAGTAGTTTTTCAGGTAATTATGTAGATGCCAATACTACTGATGGTATTAACTACTCTTGTGTAGGAGTACCTAACTTAAGAGCTTTCAAAGTATTTGATAAGAGTAGTTATACATTATCCATCTATCTTTATTGTATAACCAATAAAGATTATTGGATTCTGTTTAACAGGTACTTACATAATGAGCATTTTGTAGGTGGTCTGCCAACTACAGAAGCACAGATTAAAGAAGATCCTACATTAGTAACTAAAGCAGAGGCAGAAAGCATTGCTTCACCTATACAAGAGAAATATAAGGAAAGACGTATTATGAGCTTCAGAACTTATAATAATCTTACCTTATTAGGCATTGCAATGACTTTGATGCACACTTATAACACTAACTGTTTTGCATGTACACAGGATGGTGCTGTGGGTCATAAAGGCTATTCTTTATATAAGGTACTGCAAGATTCATTACCTTTAGGGGCTTTAGATTTCTCTTCTCCTTTGCCGAAAGACCCTAACTTTACATTCCCACAGTTTAAACCCTACTTTACTTTAGAAGGTGGAAGGATAAACCTCTTTGGTATGAGGGATTGGATAAGTACAGCTAATAATGCAAACATTATTGTAGGTGGTACTTTTGAAAATGATGTATTATCTTTTGCTGATACATTAGGAACTATTCAAATGTATAGAAGGGAGATAGACCCCTTGAATGGAATGGAACAACAATTCTATAGTGGTTACCATAGATGCTGGACAGAAAATGAGAAGTATAAAAAGACTAAATCATGGTACGAGTTTATGGTAGCTGAACCAATGGATTGGAGTACTACGAAGGATTTTGCAGTACAAGCTTTCAGTGCTTCAGGGCAGATATTCCCTTATGTTCCTGTAAGATGTTTGAAGCCTACAGACAAGGCTTATGTAAGAGTAAGATTAAATTAAGAATATGATTTATAAAGGATATAAAGAGCCTAAGAATAAAAAAGCATTATGGTTAAAACCTGATGATACGGGGGATAACCTTAATGCTATGGCTTATGGTAATAAAGGGTGGCAGGCTTTAACAGCAGACCCTACTACCTTAGCAGGTGTTGTGAATAACTTGGTTAACTCTCTACAGACAGCTAATGAGCATATAGAGAGCTTAAAGAGTGAGGTAGACCATTTAAATAAAGTAAATCAGATTAAAGATGTTCCTCATTTTAAGATTAGCTTTGACTTTAACAGGGCAAGTGAAGTGATAGATACTGAAACACTTTCAGTGTCTTGTAACTTTGATATCAATGAGTTTAATAAGGTATTTAGCTTTGCTTATGTAAAACCTGATGAAACTCCTACTTCTTATTTAGGACCTCATACAGAGTATAAACCTGTATCTTTATTTGAAGATAGTGAGAGTTATCCTTTTATTCAGCTTCCTCCTATCAAATGTTATTACCATGTATCTGATGATTGCAGGCATGTTGTCTTCTATATTTATTTAGATACATCCATTGCTGTTATAGATAGAATAGTTATAAGTAGGTTATTATACACTAATAACAATAATATAACTAAATATACAAAGGCAGCTTTTCCTACTGCTATGTCTAGTATAAATCCAAATGTTATTCCTTCAAAGGTAAATACATTTGAGAAATACATGAGCTATTGGGTATTTAACTGTTTGTTCTTATTAGGTATAGGAAGTACGCTTGTCAAATTCTTTAGTAAAGATGGTAGGAATTGTACTATTACTTTAGGAACAAATGTTAAAGAAGGTGAGTTATTACTTTATGATATTATTGCAAGAGATAATAAATATGTAAATAAGTCAGAGATAGAAAGCCATAATTCTTTTATCGATATAGCAAGTGTAACCTTTACACCTACTAAACTGCCTATCTTTCATCCTTATTTTACAGTAGAAGAGAATAGAATTAATTTATTTGGATTAGTTAATTTCTATTCTTATGCTTGTGCTCTTTCAGGTACATTTGAAAATACTAAGATAACCTGTGCAGGGCTTCACGAACCTTTTGAAATGCAGTTATATTATGGTGGCATCGCCACTACAAAAGGTAATATTAAGTATTATTATCCTAAACCTAAGACAGGTGTAGATGTCAATGCTTTGGCATTCCTTTGTAATACTAATAATCCTAATATGACTAAAGGATTTACACCTTATGTTCAACTGCCTCAATTTAACACCTTGATACAACCATTTGGTATTCACATGTATAATAACAATGGTAACTATTATGGTACATTCAGATTAGTGTTTAAACCTTAAAGAAATGGAAATATACAAAGGAATAGCAGAGCCACCAAGTACTTCTGTGCTTTGGTATAAAGAGGATGGTAGTAATTTGGTTTACATCTACACTAACAGTGGATGGAGACCTGTGGCTAAAATGTATATAGATGATAACTATATCAAGACCTTAAACACCAAACCTCCTTTTGTTATAGAGACAGGTGAAGAAGTAGAGAAGAAGGTAGAGGTGCCTATCGTCACCTATAGAGATAATTATATCAATGGGAATAAAATTCCCTCAATGGTAGAAACTTTTGAAGGTGTGGTGATAGATACTACTATAGATGTTAATACTGTCAGAGCACTACCTGATATTACTATTTTCAGGAATGATGCTACTACCAATTTAGTTGTTCCTTCTCCTATGTATATAGGAGATGAAACACCTAAGATATTTACTATTCAAGTAGGAAATATAGATACCAAAGAACAGTGTAAGCTGTTCTTACATCATTTGGATGTTACAAGTAAAGTTAAGCATACTTTATTAATAGATGGTATTTTTGGTAATGATAAATCACTGCAAGGTATGGACCTTCTTCAAGCATTATATACAAATGATAAGTTTATAAGAACAGAGGATGGAGAATTATGGGATATTAAATTATCTCATATAGTTAATCTTTCACAGGAAATGGTTGATATCTTAAAAGAGAAGTATCCCATCATAACTACAGAAGGGTATCTCAATAATACTCTGCCTCCTGTTAATAGAAAAGATTTAGTTTTTTATGGTTACAGCATTACAGAATGTGATAGTACAGGTAATCCTTACTCTCCTGTTATTAGAGATAATCAACAGAAATCGAAGGTATTAGATTATCTTCTTTCAGATATTGAAGATAAAGATAACTTTATCTTCTTGTTGTCTTCTTTAAAAGAACATAGTATGAGTTATCTTTTAGGGGAACTAAAAGCTCAATCTTTATTGTCTAATAGTATAGAAGATGATGTTTCATTTAAAGAGAAGGTACTCCTTATAGAAACTCTTTTTAAGGATAGGTATAGAAAACATGTTACAGATTTCAATAGTACTTTTAATACTATTATAGCTCCTAATACAAACATAACCTTAGAGCTGTGTAATGATGTTTCCTTGTATTGGATGTTTAAGAATAGTACTTTTAAGGATGTTACTATTATAGATAATGGTGGTAGTATTAAAGGCACAGAAGTATTTATAAATGCTACTATCGAGAAGTTATCTATTGATTATACCAACAGTGTAGATAAGAATAACCTATCCTTATTGTATAGTATAGAGAATAGTAATATTAAATCTTTAGATATTACCTTACCTCATAAAGAGAATTTTAATGTTTCTTTAACAGAGTTATTAGCTGTGTTACCTAAAGTAAATCACTCTGTCTCCTTGCAGTTAACATTGAAAGATAATATCTTTGTAGAAGAAGAAATTAAATATCTTAAGATGTGTTTAGAAGAGAACTATTATCATGTTAATTTAATATATTAAGTATGCAAGTAGTATTTGGAAGTTTAGAGCCATTAGATAAGTCAGTACTTTGGCTATCTTTAAATATATCAGGGTTAAGTGTATCACTCATCAGTAAGTATTATGATGAGGCAAGTAAAGCATGGAAAGAGATTAACCTGTCAAGTATCTTGTCTCCACAAGATTTGCAAGATATTAAAAACAGGTTATCTACTTTAGAAGCACACAGTAATACCATTAATCCTACACAGTTACAACAAATTAAAACAGATGTTACTAATACTGTACAGCAGTATATCAACAGCAATCTTAAACCTTTGATAGATGCCAATAAAGCGAGCATCACATCTAACGAAGCTACATTAGATGCAAGAAAACCGATGATAGAGCAATTAAAGAATGGTGTAGCTACTATTAATAACTCTACTATTCCTGCTATTAACAGTAGGATAACAGGAATTAATAATCAAGCTACTACCAACAAGAATGATATAGATGCTTTAAAGACAGATAACACTGCTAATAAAGCACAGATTAATATTAACAAGACAGATATAGGTAATCTTAAAACAGATGTAAATAACCTTAAAACAAAAGTTACTGCCGTTGAGGGTAAAGTTACCTCTCTTCAGAATGATATAAATACTTTAACTCCCAAAGTTAATACTAATAAAGATAACATTAGGAATAATACTAATGCTATTAATAGCTTAAAAGGAGCTACTGTTAATCTTACAGCTATGGAAGATATGCTGTCCTATGGTGTAAGATTTAAGACTTTAGATAATATAGAGAGAGTAGGTAACCCAACTCTGTCTTACACATTACCTGTGCATAATACATTGAGAAATTGTATGATAGCAGGTGGCAGTCCTTATGCTTCTATGAGAGGTAATCCTTATCACATGGGAGAGAGCGCTTATGATGAAAATTTTTCAGAAGGAGATACTTGTGTAATATGGCAATCTTTTTATTATAAAGTTAAAGTAGACAATACAGGAACTTTAGAAATAAGATTATCATTATATCCTATCAGTAATGAATATCAATTATTCCCTATGGGGTATGTTGGTGCATTCTTTAATAGTATTTCTAAGAAATATAATAAGAACTTAATCTATCCAGATAAGAAAGTTTTGGTAGGTTCTCATGATTCTAAGAATTGTGAGATATATGGAAAAGTAGAAGCAACTCCTACGGATAACAATTTTTCAGAGAAAGATTGTTTTATTACAAGACCTGACCCTAATTTACATTATGAGTATGCTTATAATAAAAACAGGACTATTTCTTTACATGAATATATTGTTCTTTTTTGGTTATTACCTTTAACTGATAGGTGTACTCTAAAACTCTATGAGTTTCCTGATGACCCTACAAAGTTGCACACAATAACAGGTTTAGGGTATGCTTTCAAAAATGAGTATATTGCTAATAATTCTATATCGTATAGTGCTCTCTCAACTTCTTTAGTAAATACCTTGATTTACACAGGTCTTCTGTTAGAGAGAAAACAAATAAATCCTACTACTTGGAAAGTAGACCATAATCTATTATATAGAGGAATTTGTAAGCCATGGAGTGCTATTCCTACTAAGATTAATCAATTAGTAGTACTTCAAGACGATAAGAGAACTTTAAGAATTTATCCTCATGCTGTAGCCAATAGTCTAAATTATTATAAAGATACGCTTGCATCTTTGTATATAGATATTCCTGTCAGAAAGGGTATTTCTTATTATAATAAGTTTAAGGTTTATAATTTAGGTAATAAATTACAGTTCCTATTTATAGACTTTGATGCTCCTTGCACTAAGAATGAAGCTATCTGTGTAGTAAAGATGGATGACTTCTCAACCTTTACAGATAAAATAGTTAACTTCTTTATAGGAGGCTTTTTACCCGATTCTATAGGCCTTGCTTTTAACATGCAATTTTTGATAGATGATACTATAAATAGAGGTGAAAGAATAGCAGGAGATTTAGATGGTTCTGCTTTTACTCATAAAAATGCTGAATAAAATGAGGTACTTAAATTTAAAAACATTATATGTTACTTTTTTTATAGTAACGATGATAGTATGTATAGCAGGTTATAAGGAATATCACTATTATAAGAGTGAATACAAAAGAGCTGTTATTACTATTAAAGCTATGCAGGCAGAGCAAGATTCTTTACCTGATAAAGCTAAGATGTATGAGTTAAAAGTAAGAGAGCTTAAGAATGCTAATGATTATATATCAAAGGAATTATTAAGCACAATGAAGCAACTTAAAGTAAAACCTAAATCATTGGTAAGTTACAGTTACTTAAAGACAACTATCACTAAAGTAGACACACTACATTTAAGAGATACTATCTTTAAGAATAATACAAAGATAGACACTACATTAAATAATGAATGGTATAGACTTAAACTTAGTCTACATTATCCAAATGCTTTAGTAGTAAGTCCTTACTTTAAGAGTGAGAAATATATTATTACTTTTGCAATGAAGGAGACTATTGAGCCTCCTAAGAAGTTTTTCTTATTAAGATGGTTTCAAAAGAAACATATTGTGATTAATGTGGAGGTGAAGGAAAGAAATCCTTACATTAAATCCGATAGTAATAGATTTGTAACTATAGTGAAGTAACATGGATAAGACAGTAGAATTAATCATAAATAGTGCAAGGAAGGTATATAAATTCCTTGTGGGTATTTCTCTTAAGAATTTCTTTAAGGTAGTTTTATACATTGTAATTATATTAGGAATTTATACGTTGTTCTCAATCTTTAATAGAGATATTAGTTTAAAGAACTATACACCTGTGATTAAGAATATCACTAAAGAGGCAGTAGTAGATGCTGCTGAAGATGTAGATTCTGTAAGGGTAAGAAATAAGATGAAAGAAGCTATCCTAAGTGATGAGGTAGAAGATAATCTCAATGATATATCTTACAACATCTTAAAGGCTTTAGATGCTGACAGATGTCTTATTTCTTTGTTTCATAATGGTAAATATACTTCAGGAAATATAGACTTTAAGTATATGGATGAAGGCTATGAAAAGGTATCAAAGAAAAGAAATATCAGTAAGATTACAGGATATTACAGAGACCCTTCAAAGAGATATGTAGACATTCCTACAAGAGATTTGAATATTTATAGATACTTAAGAGAAAACAAAGATAACTTTTGGGCAGGTAGTGCTAAAGATTTATACAAGATAGATGAAGATTATTCCTTAAGAATGAGGGAGACAGAGGTAGGATATAAAGCTATGTATTTTGTACATGAAGATAACCTTCCTTTATCTATTATTTCTGTAGCTTGGAAAGAGAATAATTTAAAGTACAGACCTGATAGTATTACTATTTATAAGGTATTAAAGGAATGGGCTATAGAAGCCAAGCCTTACTTATATATTTACGCATACAACAAAATTTATAAATAATGAATATTGAAGTAAAAAGAATTGCTTTAAAGGATACCTATACAATAGGTAAACTTTATATTGACGGTGCTTATTTCTGTGATACCTTAGAAGATAAGGATAGGGGTCTTGAAGAGAACATGCCTATAGAGAAGATTATGTTCTTAAAGAAGCCTCATATCACAGCTATTCCTACAGGGACTTATACTGTTATCTTAAATTATAGTAATAGGTTTAAAAGAATTATGCCGTTAGTGATGAATGTAAAAGGCTTTGCAGGTATTAGAATCCATGCAGGTAATACTTCAGAAGATACTGATGGCTGTATCTTAGTAGGTGAGAATAAAGCTAAAGGAAAAGTGTTAAACAGCAAAGATACTTATAACAGGCTTTTTAAGAGAATGAAGAGTGCTGATAAGGTGTACTTGACTGTTAGCTATTAGTTTTATCATAAGCATCTATTAGTGATAATATGTAACATAAATTTTAACAATAAAATAACATTTAATTTTGTAATAAATTTAAAAGACTATGGGAGAATTTGTTTTAAATGATTCAGCTTTTACAGATGCTTCTGTGTTATTTGGCAATAATACGGAAGATAAAGTAGAGGAAACCACTAATAGTGGTGTTGAAAAACAAGAGGAAGAGAAGTTTAATGAAGAAGTAAAAAACACTACCGAGGTTATAGAGACTGCTGAAAATTTGTTTGGCGAGGATAGTAAACCAAAGAGCGTAGGTGGTGAAGAGAATAAAAAAGATATTGAAGAGCCGTCTTCTCAAAAAGAGGATGTTTCTCCCAATAACAATTTTGTCTCTTCCTTTGCCAAGGCTATGAGGGAAGACGGCTATCTTCAAAACTTAGATGAAGAGACTTTAAATGGTATCAAAGATGCTCAAAGTATGGCAGAAGCTATTGAGAAAGAAGTTACTGCAAGACTTACTGAAGAGCAGAAGAGAATCAAAGAAGCTCTTGACTATGGTATTCCACAGGAATCTATTCAGAATTATACTAACATCATTAATAACTTAAACAGTATTGATGAAGATAGAATAAATGCTGAATCAGAGGAAGGGCAGAATATCAGAGCTAATCTCATTTATCAGGACTTTATCAATAAAGGTATTTCCGAGGAAAAAGCAAAAACTTTAACCAAGAGAAGTATTGATGCAGGTACCGATAAAGAGGATGCTAAAGATGCTCTTGAAAGTGTTAAACAGTTCTATCAGAATAAGTATGATAGTACTGTTAATGAAGCTAAGGAAAAAGAGAAAGAAGCTCAGGCTAAAGTAAAGAAAGAGGCTGAAGAGTTTAAGAAATCTCTTTTAGAAAGTAAAGAAGTGTTTAAGGGTATTCAGTTAGATACTCCTACAAGACAGAAAGCTTATGAAGTAATGACTAAGATTGTAGGTAAAGACACTGATGGAAACCCTGTTACTAAAGTACAACAGTATGCTGATGAACATCCTGTAGAGTTTAGAAAAGCTTTAGGTGTTCTCTTTACTTTAACCAATGGCTTTGAGAGCTTAGATGGAATTATAAACAAACAAGTTAAAAAGCAAGTGAAATCTCGTCTTAGTGATTTTGAAACAAAGTTAAGTACAGCACCTATGGGTGGTAGTTTGGCTTATGCTGAAGGTGATAGAGGTAATGGCCTTAATGATGTGATGAAGAACGATGGATGGTTACTTGATAATAGTAAGTATTAATTAAATTTTAAATTGAATTATGGCTGGTAAATTAGGTAAATTTCAGACACTCGGATTTACAGGTTGGACAGGTTTAACCTCTGATAATCACTTAGGAGCTATGTTCCAAAGACAACCTCAAAGAGCTTCTGACATTATGATTAGATTGCTTGCAGCAAATAGAGGTAATACCTTGGAGACTTTCCTGAATCAATTCCCTACTAAGGAGTTTGATGATGATACAGAGTATTTTTGGAATGTATTAGGCTCTTCTAAGAAGAATGTACCTCTGATTGAAGCAAGAGAGCAGGATGGTACTACTGTTGTAGTAGCAGGTGGTAACAATGTAGGTGTTGGTGGTTCTGACTTCTACTTGGTCTTCCCTGAAGATTGGTTCCCTGATGGTACAGTGATTGGTGGTAATCTTAATGAGGCTTATCCTATTAGAGTGAAGGGTAGTGCAAGATTTGAAGGTACTAATGCTGTCTATTGCTGTGAGCTGATGGGTGGTATTACTGAAGGTATTCCTGCTGAAAGATTGCTTGCAGGTGAGCGATTCTCTATTGAATATACTCCTGTAGAGGCAGAGCTTTCAAGAAAAGTTGGTGATATTCATTTTACTGCTCCTGTAGCTATGAGAAATGGTTGGACGACTATCAGACTTTCTCATAAGGTAGCAGGTAATAAGATGAATAGAAAACTTGCCTTTGGTATTCCTATGGTTAAACAGGATGCAAGTGGTAATCAGGTTAAGGATAATTCAAACATGTGGATGCATTATGTGGATTGGCAGTTTGAAACAGAGTTCCAAGACCAAAAGAACACTGCTATGGCTTTTGGTAGATGCAACAGAAATGCCAATGGTGAATACCTTAACTTTGGCAAGTCAGGTAATGTGATTAGAATGGGTGCTGGTATCTTTGAGCAATCAGAGGTAGCTAATGCCATGTATTACAATGACACTACTACTGTTATGAAGTTGATTATCAATGCTTTGTCAGAGTTATCTGAAGGTAAGCTAAACTTTGCTAATAGAAAGTTTGTCATTAATACAGGTGAGAGAGGTGCTCTTATCTTTAATAGAGAGGCTAAGAAGGAGACTTCAGGATGGATGCCTATCTTCACTCATAGTGATGGTAATCCTGCTGCTGTTTCTAAGGTAGCTTCAAAGTTTGCTCCTACGAATGCTGTTAGAATTACTGACTATCAGGTTACTGAATGGCAGGCTCCTAATGGTGTTTATGTAAAACTTAATGTAGACCCCTTCTATGATGATAAGGTAAGAAATAAAATCTTACATCCTGAAGGTGGTGTTGCCTTTAGTTATAGATTTGATATTTGGTATATTGGTGCAGACGAGGAAACTCCTAATATCCAAAAGACAGCTATTAAGGGTGACTATGAGGTAAGAGGTTATGAATCAGGATTTAGAAATCCTTTCACAGGTGAAAGAAACATCAACAACATGAGCTATTCAGAAGATTCTGCAACTGTTCATAAGATGGCTACTTTCGGTACTATTGTTTATGACCCCACGAAGACCATGGCTATTATACCTAGTATTTTAGCTTCTTAATATATCGACTATCAACCTTGAGGGTATTTAATTATACCCTCAAGGTACTTTTAATTTAAATAATAATATTATAGGGAGAATAATAAATGGAAGAGACTAAGAAGAAAGGCAGAAAGCCTAAAGAGATTGAAGAAACTGTAGTACAAGAAGATATGGCAGAAGTATATACAGAGCAAGAGGAAGTAAATGAAAACCCTTTGAGAAATGAAAGAGTTATTGTAAAGCATGTTCCTAAGGAATCTGCTTTAATCCATAACCCCAAGCATATTAACTATGGTGGTATGTCTGAAGAGGCTTCACGATGGTTTACTGTTCCTATGCTTAGGTCAGGGCAATTAGTAGATGTGCTTACTAAGACTGAGAAGTCTTACTTAGAGAAGGCTATGGGGCTTGAAGATAACGCTCTCTCTGTATATAGAAAAAAGGATAACTTTTGGAAGAATTTCTTTGTAAGACTACAGAAGCAAGATAACTATTTAGATTTAAGTGTCCCTGAAGATTATATCAAATATAAGGTGCTGTTAGCTAATAAAGACTTTATTGCTCCTTCTTTAGATATGCTTCAGAATAGACCTAAAGCTACTTATGAGTTTGTTATCTTGCATAAGACAGAAGAGGCTAAGGCTAACAAGAAGAGAGTGAATGCTACTGTTGCTGCTTATAAAGAGTTTGGTAAGATTGAGGATGATAAGCATAAGATGAGATTTATCTTAGAAATGGCAGAAGGAAAACCCTATGCTGTAAATACCTCTTCAGACGTCTTATCTGATAAGATTGATAAACTTATCAAGGCAGATGCTAAGCTCTTCTTAAGGATTGTAGAAGACCCCATGTTCTACTCTAAACTGCTTATTAAGAGAGGCGCAGAAGTAGGAGCTGTCATTGTAAGAAATGGTTTTTTCTTTACTGTTGATGGTAAACCTTTATGTGATAAGGGTGATGCTATTCTTTCAGTGGCTGCTGCTTATATTAACAAGCCTGTCAATCAAACATTGAAGATGTTTATTGAGGCTAAGATTAATGAATTTGATAAACAATAAATAGTATGACCAGAGAGGAATTTTATCAGGAGTTTAATGTTCTATATAACAACATCAATAGTAATGTTGTTACAGGACTATCTTCTTATGAAATATCAGTATTCCTTACTAAAGCCCAAGAGCAGTTAGTTAAGGAATACTTCAATCCTCTTGGTAATAAATATAAACAGGGTTTTGATGACAGTGCTAAAAGGCAGATAGATTTTGTTAATCTTGTGGCCTATACAGAAATACCTGTATCAGCTTTTCCTCAAACAATAGACAGTAGAGCTGTAGCTTTTGTATTACCACAAGACTTACTTTTCATTATTAATGAGAAGTTAAAGATAGTCTATACCTATAAAGAAGATAATAACAATAAGGTCTTAACAAAAGAAGCTGTTATCTTACCTATTACCAATGGTGACTATAACAGATTGATATCTAAGCCTTTTGGAGAGCCTTTAAGAAAGCAAGCATGGAGATTGTTACAGGGTAATGGCGGAAATGCTTCCTATGTTATTCCTAATATCTTTGATAGGTTGAAAGATGCTTCTTTTAATACTACTTATGGAATAGTCCTAAAATCTACTGTTTCCTATTTAACAGGACCTGTTTACACTTACAAGTTAAAATATATCAGGAAGCCAAGACCTATTATTGTAGAGCCTTTAGTAGGAGAATATCAAGGTTTAACTATTGATGGGAAAGTAGGCAATGAGCCTATTTACAGTGGTACTTCTCCTTGTGAGTTAAATGAGGAAATACATAGAGAGATAGTACAAAGAGCTGTGGAAATAGCAAAAGGTTCTTACCCTGCGGATAACACACAGATTATAACACAGTTAGGAGAAAGGAGTGAATAATGAATTACTTAGAGTTTAGTACAGCTTTTGATACTTTAGTAAACAGTTATGATAAGACTGCTTTATCCTCTTCTATTCAGGATTTAAAGTTCTCTGAATATGAAAAATCTGTGTTTCTTACAGAAGCTCAAAATGACTTAGTAAGAGATTATTATAGTAATGAAAATATCCACAGAGAGCCTTTTGAAGGTAATGAGTATTTAAGGGAATCTTTGATTACTTTAATTAAGCAAGGGAAGGGTGTAAAGGCAGAACCCACTATACAGGCTAATGCTTTTAAGAAGGGTGTTATCTTTAAGAGACCTGATGACTGTTGGTACATTATAGCTGAACAAGCTGTATTAGGAGATATGGAAGATAAATGTCTTAGTGGGAAAGTGATGGATGTCACACCTGTAAGACATGATGATATCAATATAGTGATTAAGAACCCTTTCAAGGGTGCAAGTAAAACGAGAGTATTAAGGCTTGATTTAGGAGAATCTTTTTCAGAGTTAATTTCTACCTACCCAATTTCAGAGTATATCATAAGATATATTATGAAACCTACACCTATCATATTAACTCCTTTAGAAGATTTGACTATTGAAGGCTACTCTAATATAATGGACTGCAAACTACATACTTCTGTCCATGATACTATCTTAAAGATGGCTGTCAGTGCAGCTATTAAGAGTAGAATGATAGGAGTAGTAGCGAATGCTTCCTAATGTTTAATTTATAAATTATACAAGTATGTTTTCAATTCATCAAGTTAGAAACTTTTATGTAGCTAATGCTGTGGGTGCAGATAATGCTGCTCCTGCAACTTTAGGAGAGCTTACAGTATGTGGTGTTGCTGGCAAGTCCCTCTACTTTAAGCAGAAAGGGCATGGTGGTGTAGTAGCAAGTGATAAGATTAAACCTGCTAATATCCTCTATGCTAAGAAGACTGTGGCTGCTAATCTTAATACTAAGCTGAATTCTGTTAATGCTAAGATTGTCACAGTAGCTGTTGGTCAGACTTATATTATCAAGGTACATCTTCAAAACTATATTGGAGGTGGTGCTGGTGATACTGCTGTAAGATTAGGGGCTTATACTGCTGTTACAGGTGATACTGCTGCCATCATTGCAGATAAGTTAGGTAAGTCTCTGGAGCTTAACACTAAGAGAGAAAACCTTATCAAGGTAACAGTTACTACAGATACTATCAATATTGCAGAGGTTGAACAACCTTGGCAAAGAGGTAAGTTCCCTGTAGCTGTTATGCCTGTTATGGTAAGTGTAGCACCTATTCTTTCAAATGGTGTAGAGACCACCGCATGGGCAACTATCACTAAGGGAGCTTCAACTGCTGCCAATGATGCTGCCAAGAAGATTGCAGACCTTGAATATTTCTGCATGGGTACAAGAGGTGATGAGTATAGAGGAATGGGTTATCCTAATAACTTTGACACTCAATACTTGACAGACCTCAATGCTACCTATGATGTAGTTACCATTCACTATTTTGATGAGGGTGAGTGCATGGATTCAGGTAAGTCTGAAAAGGATATTCAGATAGCTGTTCCTACTGCTAAGACTACTGCATTTATTGCAAGTATTAATACTATGACAGGTGCTGCTGCTGGTAGTCCTGCTCATTTGGACTAATATTAGTACTATGTTTTAGTTTCATATAAGGAGGGTTTCATGACCCTCCTTTATTGTTTAAACATTAAATTTTTAATCATTATGATGGTAGATTTCCTTGAATGTAGGATGACTTGGGGAGGTGAGAAAGCTATTATTGATGTGAAAGTCAAAGATAAGCCTTACCTCTCAAACATCACTATTAAAGATTTTAAGATAGATAATCAAGATACCTTTATAGAGGCTGGACCTTCAGCATCTGCTGTTAAGGTGGCAGACTTTGATGCTTTTACCTTAAAGACAGCAAGTGTCTCTTTCAACCTGAAAGATTATAAAGAGAAATTACATAAGGATGATTTACTCTTTGTATGGGTAACTCTTAAAGGCACCCCTTCTCCTAATACTCCTTGTGGAGAAGATGTGATGACAGCCTTATGTGTACTCTATGATGAAGAGATACCTTTTAAGTTAGGTATGGGTTATATCAAAGATTTATCTTTAGACTGTGAAGTACCTATGGGTTATGAGAATTGGTTATTACTTTATAATGCTTTTAAGTTAGCTTTAGATACAGGAAACTATATGCTGGCTATAGAACTATGGAAAAAACTAAAAGGTATAGCCCCTGAAAGTAGTAAGATTAAAGGATGTGGTTGTCATGGATAATATTAAATTGTTAATTACACAAGGCCTGGCTTCTTATTATCATACTTTGAAATACTATGGGTATAAAAGAAGAGTAGGTTATATTAACCTATTGAGACTTTTACTTACCTATAGATTCTATGAGGATTATGAAGCCTTTTTATCTCCTGAAGAGGAAAGTACCTTTAGAAGAGTATTTGCTTGTATGACTTCACAGGAGTGTATGTTAAATAACCCTGTAAAGCATAATCCTTCCTATACTTATAAGTATAATGTATATCCTATAGGAGAGAATAAAAGAGAATTTAGGAGTTATATGAATATATAACTTCTATTAAAACCATCATAACCTTTGCTTATATATTTGTTTTAAGTATATTTGCAAAGGTTATTTATTTAATATTACTATAATGAAATACAAAGAATTATTATACATGATTAATGATGAGCTAAAGAATATAAGTGATGATGCTTATTTTACTTTAGACCACATCAGATTTCTATGTAATAAATATAGGGCTAAGATATTAAAGATGGAATATGATACTAAAGCTCCTAAACCTATATCAGAAGCTAATTATCAGACTATCTGTCTTACCTTAGAACCTGTTAATAATAATATACCTTGTGAAGGTAAAACTCTCCTTAGAAGCAAAGAAGAGATACCTCCAATCATTAAGGGTTTTGGAGAACCTATGATATATCCTATAGATTTCTATAATGACGATAGGATAGCTTATGTAAGTAGGAATAGAATGAAATATGTAGGCTATAATAAATGGTTGAAGAATATCATTTATTGCAGTTTACATCCTGATGGCCATTTGTATTTTACATCAGGAAATCCTCAATTCTCTATGTTAGAGAGTGCAAGCATTACTGCTATATTTGAAGATGCTGATAAAGCATCAGATTTAGCTAATAGATGTAACGGTGAGGACTGTGATATTTTGGAGAGGGAATATCCCTTAGAAGATAATCAGGTAAATAATCTTATTCAATTAGTTGTAAGAGAACTCACTGCTGCTATTTATAAACCTGAAGATGGTGAGAATAATGCTTCTGATGATATGTCAGATATGATGACTTTCATTAGAAGGAATATGAAGAATAACCTGCAACAGCAAATAGAAGGATAATATGGAAGAGATAGATAAAGAGGCTTTACGTCAGTTTAGGTCTACAAGAAAAGGGTGTAGGCCAAAAAATAAAGCCCATAACTGTTATAGGTATAAAGATTATCACAGACATTATAAGACACTGATTCCTGATGATAAGCCTGAATATAATATGAATAGAGAGAAATTCAGGGTTATCATGAATAGGATGTTAATGTTGCAAAGAGAGTATATCCTTCAAGGTGGTGTTCTTAAATTACCTTATGGAATGGGTAATGTGAGAATCATCAAAGTAGACCTTACTCCTGAAATAAAGAATGGTAGACTGATTAATAGAAAGATAATTAATTGGGGAGCTACTACTGAACTTTGGTTTAAAGATGAGGAAGCAAGGAAAAACAAAGTATTTGTGTATTTTGATAACAATGATACACATACCATCTATTTATGTAAAGCTTATCGTTCTAATCTAAAGTTTAAACTCTTTGCAATGTTTCATGCTGCTACTTCTTTTAAATATGCTTTAAGTGCAGCTATTAAAGATGGAATGGAATATCCTTTAAATAAACATAGTTATGATAGACAAGCTCGAATATACTAATATAAGAGAGGTGATAAGTAGGGTGCTAAGGCATCCTATGCTTCAGGATTTTAATTTAGAAGCAGCTATACAATATGCTGTGGACTTTATTAGAATCATGGGTTTACCTGTTATCTATGAAGATAGAAATGATACTATCGATATTAAAGATTATAGAGGTAAACTACCTTGTAAGGTTATACAGGTTATTCAGGTAAGAGAGTATTGTAGTAAGAGGTTCCTAAGAGCAATGACAGATACTTTCAATGAAAAACAGAATCATATAGAAAGTGAGTTATCTTTTAAGATACAAGGGGATATCATCTATACTTCCTTTAAGGAAGGTAAGATTGAGATAGCTTATAAAACTATGAAGACTGATGAGGAAGGCTTGCCTTTAATTCCTGATGATACTGTCTTTATGAGAGCTTTAGAGTTGTATATTAGATTACAATGTTTTACTACACTTTTTGAGTGTGGCAAATTAGCTTCTATGGCTATCTTACAGAATATACAACAACAGTATTACTTTGCTGCTGGGCAAGTAAGTAATAGATATAAGATTCCTTCTCTTAGTGAAATGCAAAGTATTACAAGTATGCTCCATAGGTTGTTACCAAGTAATACGGAGTTTAGCAGAGGATTTAAGACATTAGGAGATACTGAATATATTAAACAACATCAAGGATGAATAAGAAAGATTTACATGTTATCTTAGGCTTAGATAGAGATAGTGCTGAATCTAAAATAAAAACAGATTCAGCTGTAGATGCTTTGAATATAAGAATTACCACAAGGGATGATAGTAATCATGGTTATGTTATTCACAATGAGAAAGGTACATTAAAGTTAACTCCAAGTTGGGAAGATATTAATTTTAAAAATACTTGTACAGAAGAAGAGTTTGAGTATCTTGACAAGACTACTATTCCTTTTGTAATAGTAGGACATACTGTCTTAAATAACCATCTTATACTCTTTTTAGATTGTAAACAAAGCATGATTACTGCTACCTACGATAGTATGATTATGCGTTATACATTTACAAAAGACAGTGATGTAACTATTGTTAAAAGAATGGTTCTCTATAGAGGTAACTTAGGTTTTGATTATAAGCATCCTATAGAAGCTATAGGAGTATATGAGAAAGATAACTTACAAAAAGTCTATTGGGTAGATGGTATTCATCAGACAAGAATGCTAAATATTGCTGTGGATAAAGAGTATGACAGTGCTACCACTCATATAGATTTTGCTCCTGAAGTAGCTCTTAAGCATACCATGGAAGTTATTAAAAATAATACAGGAGGTTCTTTTTCAGCAGGTACTGTGCAATATGCTTTTTCCTATTTTAATAAGTTCCATCAGGAATCAAAGATAGTAGAACAGTCTCCTTTATATTATCTCTCTCCTAAAAATAGAGGTTTAAAGGCAGATACTGTCAGCAACTGTTCTTTTCATATTAATTTAAAAGGATTAGATACTACCTTTGATTATGTGAGATTATATGCTATTGTAAGAAGCTCTGAAAATGCCACTCCACAGTGTAGGGTAGTAGGGGATTATAATATCCCTAAAGTAAGTACTACTCATCAGTTAGGTGCTAAGCACCTACTTCCTAAAGACCCTCATAATACTAATAAAAGAAAAACTATATTAGACGTTAGCCTTGATAACATCAAGATGTTAGACCTTATTACAGGAGGCGTAGATGATTTCAATCATTATAACCCACAAGAATCATCTACATCTATCTTAGGAGGCTCTTATCTCGAAACAAATTTCTATTTTAATAGAACTGATTTAGGTGATAGATACGTCCTCTATGATACTTCTTCAAATACCATTTATTATCCTGATAGCCAAGGATTAAACTTGACAGTTTATGCTCCTTCAGGAAGTGCTGTAAAGAAAGCTACTTATGTACAAGCGGAGTATAGTGCAACTTATATTAAGACTACTACAAAGGGAAGTATTACTATTGTAGATACAGGTACTTATGGGCATACTATAGATGCCACTGCTTTACTCTTTATAGGGGGAGAGAATTTTATAGCTAAGAACATAACACAAAAGGATAATACCTTATTCTTAGGAAACATAAAACAAGTTAAGAAGTTGATAGGGATTATACCTGTTAATAAGGTTCCCTTGCAGGATTATACAACCTTACAGCTTAATACCAATAAGAATGAAGTTTTACCTGCTGTTATAGGTTATGAAGGTGTTTTAGATAAAACATCCTATAATCCTTCTGATAGACTATTTGGTAATTATGATGTTGACAACAACAGAAGTAGTTATGCTGTTAAGAGATTTAAGTTTGGAGAGAATTACAGATTAGGATATATAGCTCAATATAAAGATGGTTCTTGGTCTGATGTTCTTTATTTAGGAGATTATGACCAAACACAAGTACCTGTATTACATGCTGAAAATACAGCAGATTACTCTGTCACTTATAGTACAGGCACATGGAAATATAAGTTAGACAGTGATACTGTAGTGGCTCTTAAGGCCGAAGGATTTAGAAGAGTGGCGCCTGTAGTGGTATATCCTTTGATGTCTGATAGAAAAGTTATCTGTCAAGGGTTATTATCTCCTACTGTGTATAATGTAAAGGACAGGATGACTAACTCTCCTTATGCACAGGCTTCGTGGTATTTCAGATTTACCAATGAGAACTATATCAATGCTCATAATGGTTATCACAGTGTAAATAGCGTAGAGAGACATAATATGTCTTTAACAGCTCCTGTAGGCTTATTTGGAGGTAATGATGAAATACAGAATAACTTTGAGCCTTATCTTATCTTTCCTTATATAGAATATAAAGATAATGGTACTACAAAGAAGTTAGAGAATAGTAAGTTTGCAGAGTATTTTAAAGAGTACTTTTATTTAGATTGTAATATCCTTACTTTCAATTCTCCTGAGTTAGAAGTAGGAGAAGAGTTGAAAGAATCAGATTTTGAGAACTGCTCTTTGAGGATTATAGGAGCTACCAATATCAGTAATCCTTTACCTATCAGAATGACAGGAGAGAATGCTGATAAGAAGCTACAAAAGGAATTAAACTATTCTACCAATATCTATTGTACTACTAAGAGTGTTGGGCTTAGTAAGGATGCACAGTTTTTAAAAGATGTAGACTTTACAAGATATGCAGGTGGTTATTATGTTGATAGCCAAGTAGATGTATATGATTCTGAAAACCTTACTCCTTTTAAAGGACAGAGTATTTTATATGGTTGGAAAGTATACCCTTGGCATAGGAATGGCTCTTTGAATAATCAGGATAGTTTAACTTCAGGGCAGCTTAAGAATGCTTGGAGAAGGACTGCTGAATTACAATATAAGAAATGGGCTAATATCTATTATGGATGTACAGAGTATTTTGATGAAATACAAAGAATAGCCGATAACTATAATGAATATTCATCTGTAGAGCCAGCAGCTACTATTAACACTAAGAGTGCTATGAATGTAGCTATTGAGACCCCACAGTTATTTAATTCTGACCAAGTAGAGCTTATTAAAATTAATACTTCAGGAGGTATTAATAAAACTCTTCTTTATTATGGTAACATAGATAAGGTGCTTACCTATAACAATATAGACTTATCATCTTATGAGTTTGTTACTAAGTCTTATAAGACATTATCAACAGAAAAGAGAGATTTAACCTGTCATGGTTCTAATAAAACACAGGGTTATCCTATTAAGTTTGAATGGTTTAAAGTTCCTGATAGTAATGCTCCTACAATAAACCCCTTTACTACAGCTTTATCAGCAGCAGATTATTGGATGTTGAATAACCATCAATATACTTTTAATGAGATACTCAATCATGGTATCTTTATAGACAGTAACTCCATGACTTGGTGGGAGAATAATAAGCTGCAATTAAAGAATGGTAATAACCATTCCTTTGGAGAATTCACAAGAACAGAAATCTTTAATGCTGATGCAGGTGTATGGTCAAGAGACCCTATCTCTATGAAATATAAGAGTACTCCACATCTTGTATTGAAATTCAAAGATAACGGTAAATACAGCTTTTATCTTAGAACAGCTACAGAAGATATGGTATGGGAAGATAAACATAGTAACTTTTGGGAAGATGAAAATACCAAGAAGACTTATGTAGGTGTAGGGAATGATATTAAATATGCAGGACTATACATTGGGGAGCTTTATAGGGTTTTCTCAAAAGAAGAGTTAGATGCAAGATTTGGAGGAAGCAGTAAGGAAGCTATTGCTAATAATATATGGCATAGATGTGGAGACGCTGTAGACTTAGATGCTTCAAGCGTAGAGATTGTATTTAAAGAAGGTGATACTTATTTAGAGAGATATGACTGTTTAAAGACTAAACCCTTCACCAATGAAGACCCTAATTCTATTATTGAGATATTATCAACAGAAGTAGAATCAAGGGTACACCTAGATGAAAGAGTAGACAGGAATAGATTCTTAAAAGATAATACTTTTATCAATGCACAGAACTTTAATCAGTTTAACCTCTTAGGATATAATCAAAGTAATAATTACTTTACCTATGCTTATTTAGATACTGATAAGTACAGTACTCCTTATTTCCCTAACATGATTACATGGTCTTTAGAGAAGGTGTTAGGGGAAGAGATAGATAAATGGTGTTCTATTGATTTGACTAATACAATAGATTTAGAAGGGAATAAAGGAGAGAACACTGCTATCAAGACTTTCAATAGTGAGTTATATGCTTTTCAGGATAATGGGATAGTACAGTTACTCTTTAATTCAAGAGTACAGATTCCCACATCTGATGGGCAGCCTATTGAGATTACCAATGGTCTTAAGATGCAAGGTTTAAGGTATATCTCGAATACCATAGGATGTATTAATAAATATAGTATTTGTTCTACTCCTAAAGGTCTGTACTTCTTAGATAGTAACAGCAGATATTTATATAGATTAGGTAATGGTATAGAGAATTTATCTGTAGCTAAAGGAATGTCTTCCTATTTTAAAAATATGAAGAATTTCTCTCTATCTAATTATAATACATTTAATTATATCTTTGAAGATACCTATGATGTGGCTCTATACTACGATGAGGTATATAGTGATATTTATATTGTAGGAAATAATGAAGCACTGTGTTACTCTGAAATATTAGAGCGGTTTACTTCAAGATTCTCCTATGGTACTACTTCTTTCTTAGGGAATATCTTAGACAGTACTTTTGCTATTTATGATACTGATATGTATGAATGCTTCAAAGGTGAATATAATACTATCTATGATGTCATCAGACCTTTTAGTATTTCCTTTATCTCCAATGATAACTCTATTTATAACAAGGTGTTTAATACTTTAGATATCAGAAGTTATTATGCAGATAAGACCGATGATATGAATAAAGAGAATATTGAAGACTATGATAAGAAGACTTTTGATAATGTAGAGATAACTACCGAAAGACAACATTCTTCAGCAGTACTTAAGTGGGTAAGGAATCATCCTTCAAATCTTCAAAAGAAGTTTAATGTGTGGAATGTAATACTGCCAAGAGACAGTAGACAAAATAATGGTAAATTACTGAATTATCATTTAAATAGAATGAATGGAACATGGGCTAAGATAACCCTTTCTTCCTCTCAAATGAATAACATGAATATGGGTAAGTTTACTTTGCATGATATAGGAGTAAATTATAATATCTAACATGAATATAAAAGACTATCCCAATAAGAATTTTACTTATTGGGATATTTCTTTTTCTTGTAAAAGATTGGTATAGCTATTTATTATAGCTATTTTTGTAACCATAAAGTAGTAGAAATAATATGAACACTAATAATATTAATAATAACTCTTTACAGCAATTTCAGAATTACTCTAATAGCCTTATAGGGAATATGGGTAATGGTAGCCTGTCAGGAGGTACTAACAGCTTTGTCGGTAATTCAGGATTACAGATGTTTAATGGTACTACCAATACCAATTATGACAGTACTTTTAACTTCGGTAATATGTTTAGAAATGCAGGACTGAACAGTGCTACTACAAACAATAACAATAATCCTTTAGGTTCTTTAGGTTCCATGTTCTCTAATTCTAATGGTGGTGGAGATATCATGGGGATAGCTTTAGCTGCTGATACTATGGGGGGAAACATAGCTAAGATGGTAGCTAATGGAAGAGAATCAAAAGTAGGAAATATTATTAGTGCTATACCAGGGCTTTCAACATTAGGTGGTGTTATTAACACCATGTTTGGCAGTAAGTTAAATACAGATTTCATCAATGCTACAGAAGCTAAAGCAAAGGCTTTAAGAAACTTCACTTCAGAAGCCACTACCAACGATAGCCTATTGGCAGACTTTGCTAATAATGCTATTATGACTAATGTTATTAAATCTGAAGTAGGTAAAGATGGTTGGTTCTCTCATAAAGCAAGAAGAAAGACCGATGCTTTAAATACAATGATTGATGGTGCTAACAGCGATTATTTCAATTCCATCCTCCATACAGCAGATAATGTAGATGGTTTGAACGACATGAGAACCATGACTAACTATATGGCTAATGGTGGTGACTTACGTCACCCATTAGCTTCAGGAGGTGATGTATGGAAAGCTGGGGTAAACAAAGCTAAAGATATTATCAGAAGGAATGAAGGGTGGAGAAGTGCTACTTATAAAGACCATTTAGGGAATGCTACTATTGGTTATGGATTTACAAATGCTGGGTTTAGAGAGAGATATAAGGATGGTATCACAAATAGTTATCCTCATGGAATGTCTAAACAGCAAGCAGAACAAGAGTTAGATTGGTATCTAAATAGAGCAGCTTCTACGCTAAGAAATACTTATGGTGATACTCCTTTAAATGCTAATCAGGTGGCTGCTATCTTAGATACCTATTATCAAAGTCCTATAGCTGTAAGTAGGGGGTCAAGATTTCATAAGGCTGTAATGGCAGGAGATAAGAATGCTGTTAACTACTTAGGGGTAAAAGGATATGATAAAAGAAATAACATTAGGAAAAGTGTATATGCAGGTGGTAACTACAATCTACCTAAAGTAAATACACAGCAAGTAGCTGTTCCTGATGCTTTAAGGGTGGCTAAGCCACCTATGAATATGCCTATAGAGAATGAGGAATTTAAATCATTACCTGTCCCTGACTTCAATGTTAAGAGAGGTAATATAGATTTTAATATCTCTCCTTCACAGAAGTCTATTATACCTACTATACCTACATTCAATAAAAGTAATGTAGATTTAAATACTCTTAGTAACTATATTCAAAGACCACAATCTCCTATTATCTCTACTATTCCTTCAGTAGAATCTATTTTAGAGAGTTACAATATGGGAGACCTAAATACTTATGCTGATGGGGGTAGTCTTACCACCGCAGGAATAGGACAGATGGGTAATATGATGGGTAATATCAATGGTTGGTTAGGTCAAGCAGGGACATTAGCTACCACTATAGGAACATGGGGTAAGGAAAATCCTATGTTAGGAAGAAACAGTGGTGGTGGTTCTTATGGTATGGCAGGACAATTAGGAATGGCTACCTATGATATTATGAATGCTATAAGAGGATTTACTAAACATAATAGACCTTCATTAGAAGAGAAGATAGGTTTATATGCTCATGGTGGTAATCTCTTTGCAGGTGGTGGGAATATGATGAATTATGCTAATATAGCTAATTCAGTTCTAAAGTTAGCAAGTAACTTTAAAAACCAATCAACCCTTCAAAGTACTACAGCTATTGAGAATAAGATAGATAACTTCTCTCATTCTATTGATGAGGCTGTAGGGAATGTAAATACTACTTCAGATGTTCTTAATCTCTTTAATAATAAGACCAATATCAATGGTAATTTGAATTATAGAGATATAAGAGATAAATCTTACTTTGATGATTTCCTTTCTTCAGTACCTGCTTCTTTTGAAGGGTTTAATGCAGGCTCTTCTTTTGGTCCTTGGGGTGCTGCCATAGGGGGTATAGTAGGAGGTGCTTCTTCAGTTGTTGGTTCTATCATAGGTATAGGGAAAGCAAGAAGAAAAGCAAGAGAGTTAAATGATAAGATAAACGCAGCTAATGAGAGAGTTAATCATAACTTGATGTATGCTGCTGAAAAGGTTGATGATTTAAATGATTATAGAGCTTTACAAAATTATAATGCAATGGGTGGTAAATTAAAATTTGATACATATAACCCTTCATTAGCAAGTGTATATGCTAAAGGAGGAAAGTTAAGTGAGAATGGGAGCCTTACGGCTATTAATGAAGGAGGAAGGCATGAGACTAATCCTCATGGTGGTGTACCTGTAGGAACAGACACTGACGGTGTACCTAACTTAGTAGAACAAGGAGAGACTATATGGAAAGGAGATTATGTCTTCTCTGACAGATTAACTATCCCTGATGAGTTGGCAGAGAAATATAGGTTGCCTAAAGGTATTACCTATGCTGAAGCCTCAAAGAAATTATCAAGAGAAGCTAAAGAAAGACCTAATGATAGTATCTCTCAAAAGACTATGCATGGTAACTTAGCAGAGTTTGAAGATACACAAGAAGCACAGAAAGCTGCTATGGAGCAAAAAGAATATGAGAAGCAGCAAGATAAAGCTATTAAAGAAAATGAGAAGTTACAACAGCTTTATAATGCTTATAATAGTGAGATAGATGAAGATAATACTTATGCTTTTGGAGGTAATCTCTATCCTGATGGGGGTGATATTACTGATGGTAGTATAGGTAATATATCTCCCATAGAAATGGGAAAGAGGATTGAACTTTATAAGTATTACAATGATATTATGAAGGATTCCTCTCCTATAGGATGGGGTTTTAAATATGATAAGGCAGGACATGCTTATGATTATACAGATGATTATAAGAATTTAGTCAATTCACTGACAGCTGATTATATCAGAAAATGGACTAAACAACATCCTAATGACCCTTCTTTCCTTAGTTATCTGAAGAGAGGAAACACCTTAGATACCCTTACAGATGAACAATGGAGACAAGGAGCTTTAGATGGTAAGTATGGTTTTATGCACCATGTAGCTAATGAGATATTAAAGGAAAAGAACTTTAATAAGAATTTAGATATTCTGTCAGGCAGTAAACCTAAAGAGGATAAAGGTTATTTAAATCCTTTAGTTAACAAGTTACCTAATAATATAGGTAATAATATGCCTACAAAAGGTACACCTAAAGCTAAGTATCTATCTACATGGATGAGATATGCTCCTATGATGGGCAGCTTTGCCATGGCTTTGGATAATATATTAAGTAAACCTGATTATAGGAATGCCAATGCTATTATAGATGCTGCTTATAATGCAGGAAGACCTGTCAGCATTCCTGTTAGTGTGATAGGAGACTATAGGCAAAAGAAGCCTTTTGATGAGAGATACCTCACCAATCAGATAATGCAGAATAATGCCGCTGCTAATAGGATAGCACAAGACATTACTAATGGTAATAGAGCTATGGGATTAGCAGCTATCATGGCCAACAACTATAATAATGAGAGAAGTTTAGCAGAAGCTGCAAGACAATTTTATTTATCTAATAGAGCAGATGATGCACAGGTATCAGAATTTAATAGAGGTACTAATATGTTTAATGCTCAATCTGATAACCAAAGAAATCTGACAGAAGCACAGCTTAATGCTAATCAGAAATCCTTTATGATGAATGGTTTAGCAAGAGGTTATGCTATGAGGCAAGCATTAGATGACCAAAGAAAAGCAGCTATCAGTGCTAATATAACTAATGCTTTACAAGGATTAGGAGATATGGGATGGGAGAATATGCAGAGAAACTGGCTTACCTCCTTAGCTGAAAGAGGTGTTCTTGCAGGAGACATGGAACATAATATGTGGAAAGATGGTGCAGGAATTACCAATCCTTTGAATATACCAAGTACTGCTTCAACACCTTTGAATAGTACTAAGAAGAGTTTAGGTGGTAGTCTTAAGAAGAAAAGAAGATTTTAAAGTATAATAATAAAATACTGTTATTATGGGAATATTTACAGGTGTAGTCAGTAATGCAAGGTTTAGACCTTTCTCTTATCAGGAAATGTTAGCACCTTTAGCTGCTTATACACAAGAATATAATAATATACAAGAAGGGTTATCTACCCTCTCACAAACAGCTAATAGTTTTGATGAGTATCTCAAAGGTACTAAAGCAGGAGAGATAGTACAAGCCTATAATGATAACTTACAGAATATAGCAGGTACTATGTCTACTGAAGGATTAGGTCTTGTCAATAGAAATACACTCTATAAGATGAAGAGGGATTATATGACAGATATTCTACCTATCAATAAAGCTGCTCAAAACTTAGATGCTATGACTAAAGTTGTGCAGCAAGGTAGAATAAAAGACCCTTCTTTCATGGTAGCACACATGCCTACTGTTGATGAGTTATTACAAGACCCATCAGCTACTCCTTTAACAGCAAGTGGTGATGCTATGTACACTCATGCTGCTAAATCTTCACAGGCAGCTTCTGCAAGGAAATATCTTAATTCTACAGAAGTAGGAAAAGGTATTATGAGATACTATATAGATAATGTAGTAAAACAAGGTTATTCTCCTGAAGCATTAGCTAAGTTTAAAAAGATGACTGACAGCATTCCTGAGTTTAGAGATGCCATGCAGAATATCAGGGATATGTATAGAATTAATGAGTTTAGTGGACAAGACCAAGCAAGAGCTGATGCTTATATCATGAAAGGTATTATGGATGGTGCTGCTTATCAAGAGCAACATAAATATATGCAGAACCCTGAAGCAGCAGCAGAACTTGATTGGAAATATTATCAGAAGAAAGCTGCTTTACAGAACTACTATGATATGCAAAAAATGAAAGCTGCTGCTGAAGCTAAACAGAAAGAAGCCTTAGATTCCATTGGTATTACTTCAGAGAGTATGTTAGATGCTTCAGGAGATTTGGCTAAATATAAACAGTTAATAGCAGGCTTAGCAGGTAAAAATGGTAAAGGTCTAAATGCTGATTATATAGGTAAAGATGGTTTAAATACTAATCTTATCTCTATATACGAGAAATACAGCAGACTGAAAGCTAATGATGATGCTGCTAATGCAGGGCATACTAATTCAGCAGGTGTGTATGTAGATAATGGTAGAAAACCACAGCATACAGCTGATGATTATCTGAAGTCTATTGGTGTTAAAAAGGTTATCTCAAAAGACCAATATGAGTTATTAAAGAATGAACTGAAATATAGTAACACAGGTAAACTAAGTTATTATAAATCAGGTTCAGGCTTTATATGGGATATGAATAAGCGGTTAGACAGCTTAGGAAAGGAAAGAGCTGTATATAATATTAATGGTGATGATGCTACTAAACATATAGCAGAAACTATTAAAGGCAATGTCATGTATGCTTATAACAATGATGCTTTGAAAGGTAGAATTGAGCGGTTAGATATACATGGTAAGGGCACAGGTAAAGGTGAAGATATAGATGACTTTAAGAAAGATGATTCTAAGATTTTAAGTATTGGTGTTTCTCCACAGAATGATAAACTTATTGTGAAGACAGAGAACCACATCTATGCTGTTAACCCACAGTTGGTAAACACTGAAACTGCAAGAGCTTTAAAGAATAGAGAGGTATATCAAAAACAGTTAGAGCAGGCTTATAGACAGATGTATCATCAAGAACCTAAAGGACAGGCTTTAGAGATTATACAGAAAGAAGCTAATGAGCAGGCTTTAAGAGAGATACATCAGATTAACAATGTTAATGTTAGTCAGGTTAAACCACAGTCAAACAGTCACTTAGAGTAATCATAATATGGCAGATATAACATCAACAGGTCCTGTAGGACTTAAAGGGCTTAAAGGATTAAATCAGTTACCTACTGATGAAGAGAGTAAAGTAGCTTTACTTGCTAACATCTTAGGGAAGAAACAAAGAACTTCAAAGGAAGTAGCTGAAGAGTATAGACCCCTACCTGAAGAGAATGTAGGTCTTAAATTAGCTAACTATGGCTTTGGGGAAAGTAGCTATGATAAAAACATTGTTACCTCTGATGAAGCACAGGATTTAAATAATTATAGAGCCCTTAATCAACCATGGGCTTTACAGTTGTTAAATGGTGCTGTCAAAGGACAGATAACAGCAGGTACTACTTTAATCAATGGTACTTTAGGAACTATATGGGGTTTAGGTCAAGGAATAGCTAATGCTTTAGACAGTAATCCTAATACTTCTTTCTTACAAGGCTTTTGGGATAATGATATTAATAAAGCCATGGCATCCATACAAAATGATATGGAGAAAGTATTACCTAATTACTATTCAAATGCCCAATTAAACTCTCCTTGGTATTCAGCTGCTAATGTGTTATCTGCTAACTTCTTAGGCGATAAGATATTAAAGAATATGGGTTTCACTGAAGGTGCTATAGCAGCAGCTTTAGTGCCAGGGTTTAATATGTCATGGTTAGCCAAAGGAATAGGTGCTTTAGGGAAAGCAGGTTCTATGGCTAAAAATATAGGTAACTTTGCAGGATTTGTAGGTAGAGGATTAGTGGCTGCCTCATCAGAAGCTACAGTAGAAGCTATTAATGCTGTAAAGGATAATATCACTTATCAGAATAATAATATTGAGATAGCTAAGTCTAATGCTTTAAAAAGTCTTGATGAGAATTATCAGGCTATGATAGCTAATGGTGCTTCTACAGAAGAAGCAACTGCATGGTATGGTCGGCATAGAAATCTTATTAATAATGAAGCAGATAAAGCTAAACAACAAGTTAATAAGCAAGCTACTGATGTAGGTAACTCTGTTTATGCTATGAACTTAGCCCTGCTCTTTGTTACTAATAACTTAGAGTTTGGTAGATTATTAAAAGGAGGATTTAACTCACAAGCTGCTATTAAAGGAATGAAGTTCTTAGTGAATGGTGCTGAAGAATCTAATCCTTTAAAGATAGCACAAGGGTTATTAAAAGGTACAACAAAAGTAGCAGGTGATGAGATTGATACTTCTGCTAAGAGAATAGCTTTAGGTGCTGTAAGAAACAGTTTATCTGAAGGCTTTGAGGAAGGTGCTCAAAGAATGATTTCAGATACTGCACAATTAGTAGACCAAGCAAAGCTGAATAAATGGGCTAACAAAGAGCATAGAAAAGATAAAACATCTATGTTTGCTGCTTCTTTAAACCCTGATGTATCTGAAGAGTTTACTGACTACATGAAAGCTGCTGCTAAGACATGGCATGATAGCTTTGGTAGTCCTGAAGCTACAGGATGGGAAGAGGTAGCCCTTGGAGCTATCACAGGTATGTTTGGTTCTTTAGGAATGAGACAGACTAAAGAAGGTAAACTGAAAGTAGATTGGATAGGTGGTATTAGAGAAGCCTATGAAGATGCTAAAGCTGAACAAGTAGAACAACAGGCAGCTATAGAGAGAACAAATAAAGCTCTTACAGACCCTAAGTTTATAGAGAGGTCTAAGAGAGCTATTGCTGCCATGACTTTTTCAAGAGATATGAATGAAGCTCTTGATAGAAATGATGTTAATCTCTTTAAAAACTCTGAACTTCTCTCAATAGCTAATACTGCTTTAGCTATGAGAGGTGCAGGTATGGGAGAAATCTATGAGAATATGCTGCAAGAAATGGCAAAGAACATAGATGATGATACCCTTACAGAGATTAAATCACAGCTTACTAATATGGAGACAGGAGAATCTTATCTTCAAGGTAAGACTGATGATGAACTAAAGAGTATCTATCAAAAGAAAGCAGCATCAAATCTTTCAAAGGTAAAAGAAGCCTTGTCTGTTTATGATAATCTGAATAGTAAGTATGGTAATACACTTAATGAGATTAGCCCTTTATTTAAAGAAACAGCTATCACTGAAATGACAGGAGCTAAACTCCTTATTCAAGATTTAAACAGACGTAAGGAAGAGTTGAATACTCAATTATCAGATAACACTTTAACTGAGAAAGAGAAGCAAGACATTACTAAAGGTATAGAGCAGATAGATAATCAGATTAAAGAACATTCTGATAAGTTAAATAGTTGGCAAAAGAATCCTAAATCCTTTATAGATGAGTTAATAGACAGACAGCTATTCTTTGAAAAGGTTAAAAGAGGAAAGGATGATGCTAAGACTGTAGAAGCCTATATACAGGCAGAAACATTAGATGATGTAGCTAAGTTATTTTATTTTAATGGTAATAAAGTAGATGTATTAAATAAGGCTATTGATAAGGCAGAAGGTAAAACAAAGGAGCTTTTAAAGAGTTTCTTACCTACAGCTGCTGTAGCTAACGGTTTGCAAAGTGTTATACAAACTATTGCTCATGAAGAGAATAAAAGCCAAGGTGTAGATGAAGAAGCTATTACTAACCTCTTAGGTAGTGTTTCAGATGCTGCCTTAAGTTCTTTATTCAACAGTGAAGAATATAAAGCAGTAGGTGTAAACACCTTCAAAGCATCCTTCAAGGATAAACTAAAAGATATTAGAGAAGAGATACTAAAAGGTATAAGTAATAATGCTAATCAAGATGAGAAGATAGCTGCTGTATATCAAAGTTTCTTAGTGGACAGACTGCTTAAAGAAGTAGATAAGATAACCACTGCTCAACAGGCTTCAAGTACTGTTGGTAGTAAAGGTGGTACTAATACTACTAATAGTAATACTACTAATAGTAATACTACTGATAATAATAGTAGTACTACTACTAAACAAGAAAGTGAGAAAGCTACTTCTAAAGAAGAACTGTTTACCGAAGAGAAACCTAAAGAAGGTACTACAGTATCTCCTAAACAAGATATAGAGGAAAGAGAAGAATTACCTCCTATTCAGGAAGGTGATACTATTCCTATAGATAATAAGCATACTCATAAAAAGGAAAGTATAATCTCTCCTGATGAAGAGACTAAACCTACTGATAAGTTTACTATCACAGGGAATGATGAAACCACTTCTACTGAAGAGGCTAATACACAGACTACTGAAAATAGTAATGAAGAAGATAGTAATGAGGAAGATAAAGAAATTAAGGAAACTAATGAGAAAGATAAAGTAAGAGTAATACCTAAAGAGGGTGAATTACTTTTCAAAGAAGAGGAAGAGGAAGCTATCCCCACAAAAGAAGAGATTGAAAAGGCAGAGGGACAAGTCCCTACTAATGAAGGTCCTGTTATTGTAAGAGAGAATAAAGAACCTACACCTGAAGTAACCTCTATCTCTTATGTAGGTAACGCTTTCTTAAAGTATTTCCAAGATGCTTTAAAGAGACATGGTCTATTAGCTGAAAGAAACCATAGAACTGTTAAAGCGTTCTATAAGGCATGTGAGGAATTGGGAATAGATATACAAGCTATGACTGATTACCATGTAGGAGACTTGTTAAATGGTCTACCTAATAGAAGTATTCCTGTTAAGTATATGCACATTAACCATGGTTATCTCTCTAAAGGAATAGCATTGGTTACTCCTTATACAGATGAAGTAGCTAAGATATGCCCTGATTATAAACAGACTATTAAGGGTAATATAGTAGATGTTAATGGCAGGAAATATCTAATAGTAGGCTATTTAGGTTATGCTGAAAACCAACAGAACTTAGGAGATAAGTATGGTAAACTTCTTAAAGCATTAATAGAAGAGAGAGGTGATAATAAAGATACTTATTTTGTAAGTGATAAGTATGCTAATGAAATCTTTGATATTAATAGTGGTTCTGTTATTAGAAGAAAAGAAAATGAACCTAAAGATACTCCAAGTAGTAAAGATATTAGGGAATTAGTAAATGACCCTACAGCTAATCCTGATGGTATCAGCTTGCAAGATATTAAATGGGGATATATTAGTGCAGGAGAGGATGGTATGGGACAGTTTAACTATGTTAACTTTAACATAGAAGACAGTCTATATTCTCTCTCAAAAGCTATGGGTTATGGTAAAGTGTTTATAGGTATTAAAGGAGCTAATGGTATCTATATTCCTTACTATGTGGAACCTTTACTTTACAATGATGTCATCTTAAATGAATCTTCTGAATATTATAAGAAGCTAAGGAGTGTAGTGGAATCTTTTATTAAAGGAAAAGGAAAGGATAAATTACAAGCTCTTGCAATACTCAAAGACATGTTACTCTTTAGAGAGGGTAATAATATCTTCTATGATGAGAAAAGAGGTACTGTAAATTATACTGTTAATAATAATAGGCAGCCTGCTTTGATTAACTTTAATTCTCCACATTTTGAAGTAGAAGGAGCTATTAAGAGAATGTTCCAAATGATAGAAAGAACTAATCCCCACTTTAATATCAGCTTCCATACAAATGTGAAAGGTAACTTATTAGAATATTATGCAGATGCTGGGCTTATCAAAATAAATGCAAGAAGTCTAAGAACAGTCAATGCTAAGAGTTTTGTAAGACCTATAGATGATAGTTTTAATCCTATTATTAATTCTGTAAATAGTAAGGACATACATGAGACACCAAAAGCTACTGTAGATACATCTATTGTTTACTTAAATGGTGTTAGGTATGCTGTTGGTAAGAATAATATTACCAATGCTTCAAATAATAAAGTAATAGATGATAAGGAGGTCTTAGACCTACTGAATTTTATACAATCAATAGGAGTAAAGAAACCTGATTTTATAGAAGATGTTGGTAGAGATAGAAATCTCTCTTATTGGGAAACAGGAGATAAGGTTATTATCTTATCTTCAGGAGGTTACCATGTCTTAACAGATGAAGAAGTAATGAAATATAAAGTAAAGAAAGCAGAGGCTACTGAAAAGGAAGTAGCTGATAAACAAGATAAAGAGATTGAAAAGGCTTTAGAAAATACAGAAGTCCACTCTCCTGAATCTACAGAAGAGAAAGCTGTGCCTACTAATAAGTTTACTATTAGTGGTGGGGAAGAAAATGTAACTACATCTGAAGTAGAGAAGGTAATACCTTCTACTAAATTTGCAATTACTGATGATACTTCACAAGATAGTAATGATAACACTGCTACAGGTATTAATACTACTAATTCTACTACAAGTACTTCTGTAAATTTGAATAATTCAGATTATAATGTTACTTTTGAAAAGGCTTATAAGAAGTTTAATGCAGAACAAAAGAAGATGCTAAAGGAAGCTATTAAAGAAGCTACAGGAAAGCAAGTAAAGAATGTTAAGGAGATAGGTGAATTACTTAGTAAGTCTCCTAATATGGTAGGTACTTTATATAGAGATTTTACAGATGATGATAGTATAGAAGATATTACCAAAGAAATTAAAAATTGTGGAATTTAATAAGTATTAAATATGGGTAATCAGTGTGTTTATATTTCAAAAGAGATAAAAAGGCTTATTAGTAAGACAGGGTATTCACTTGATATAGTAAACTATTTAATAAAGTCATTTAGAGAAGTATTACATCAAGATGATTTTATGCCTACTGCTAATCAGATAAAGGCTTATGTAGAACACTTGTCTTTTGAAGGTACTGTAGCACAAGTAAGATATTATAGAAAAATAGGGAACACCTTTACTTTTAATTCTAAACAGGATGCTGAAAGATTTAGGGATAACGAGTTATCACCTAAGTTTGGTAAAGTAAATATCTTTATATATAGACAACCTTCAAAGGAGGAAATAGCTCCTTTGAAACACAGTAGTGAATATACAGAACCTGATAAGGGAACTTGGAAAGTAGTTATTAAAGCTCCTGTATTATCTGCAAGGACTGCTGAAGCAGGTAAAATGGATTATCAGAAAAGCATTAATAATGCTTATAAACAAGCACCAAGGAATGCTGTACAAAGAAGAATACAGGATAGTGCTATTAAAAAAGACTTATTATCTTACTTTAATAGTACAGGTATTTTTTATAAGTTTCATAAAGATAATACAGGAAATAAGATATTAGAATATGAAGCTAACAAAAGTAATTTCTTTCCTTTTGCTACTACTAAAGAATCTGATGTAATTAAATTACATTCTGATGATTTAATGCAGGTAGCTATTCCCCCTACTATTACAGAGGAAGAAGTAAAAGCATCGGGTGATAAAGTTTTAGATGCTATATATAAAGCTACAGTAGGCAAACAAATGTTAAGCTTTAAAAGTCTAACAGAAGACCAAAGAAAAGGTGTTAAGGTAGAAACATTTCCTGTAAATAAAGAATTAAAAGCAGAGGATGTTTTAATCACTTTAATAGATAATGCAGGTGATGATTATAATCAAAAGTATTATGCTACTTTAGCTACACTATTCTTACCTTTGGTACAGGATAATGGTATTACTTTTAATTTCATTCATGATGGAAAATACTCTACAAGAAGTGGTTTTGCTAAAGGGAATCAGATTAATATTAATGTGGATTCTGGAGGTAATGTAAAATTTAGTTTACCTAAAGTTATTTTACATGAGTTAGTACACACTTTAACTGTACAGAAAGCATTATCTGATGCTACTAATTTTAAAATGTTAGGGAATATGATGATAGATATTATCAAACAATTAAAGCTTTATGCTGATAAATTTCCTGACAGTGAATATAAAGGCAGAATAGTTCCTTTTAATATCTATGCTCTCTATAACCCTAAAGAGTTTATAGCAGAGTTCTTTTCTAATAGAGAATTCCAAACTCTATTAATGAGGCTTAAACCAAGACCTACAAGTAAGATGTCATGGTTTGAGAAACTTATTAATTGGATATTAGGACTTATTAAACCTAAGACAAATAATACTTTATATGACCAATTAGTACCTGTCCTTACAGATTTGGTAGTACAGCCTAATGTAAAGACAGAGAAAGAAAGATTAAACTTAGATACTCGTATTGTAGACTTCTTAAGTAATAGAGTAAAGGATAGATTAAAAGGTAGAATCTTACATAGAAATAATGAGAATGAGATTCACAGATATAGAATTGAAAGAGTAATTAATAACAGTGGTGCTGATTCTCTTCTCAATGAAGATTACTTTGATAATAGATATATCGAGTATAATAAACATGCCTTAGTATTTGATAGGGATGGTATTAAATTTATAGGATTAGACTTAGACGAAAATAAGAGTAGAGAAGATAATTTACAGGCTCTTAAAGATAAAATTATTTATACAGATGCTAATCATAAAGCATTGTTTATTACTGCTGAAGATTTAAAAGCAGCTAATAAGTTAGGTATCAGTATTAATGATTTTGTCAAAGAAGCCATTGAAGGTACTACAGAAGTAATTTCCTTAAATGCTACTCCTAAAGAGACAGAAGATTTATTTACAGGTACAAATGATGAGATAGCTGATAAGATTATTAAAGCCATTGATAAAGGAGATTTAAAGTTAGGAGAAACGCTTTATACTAATAATATCAGTAAGAGCTTAAGAGCCAAATTAAATACCTTAAGTAGATATGGTTTATATAAAGCTGCTTTTGGTAATTACACTGTAGGTTATACAGAAACAGAACTAAGAGATATTAAGTTTAAGAAAGACTTCTTAGATTCCAAGATATTTACTGCTTCAGAACTTAAACACTTAGCAAAGACTACTATGTTTAAGGTAAGTGATTATATTACTATGCTACAGAGTAATGAAGCAAGTAAAGCTATCTTAGGTCTTGATAAAGAGTTTAAAGATATAGACTTTACCCACATGACAAGAATAGAAGTACTCAATACTGTTGGTTTAGATAGGCTTCTTAATATTGTCAAAGAGACTGTTTTCAATGTGAATGTAAATACAGAACCTGCTGATAATGATGATGACATCTGTGATAAGATGAATATGATTTATGATAACTTTGAAGCATTTGTAAAGTTAGGTTATGATACATTAGCTGATATGGAGGAAGTGGCTTTAAATGAGAAGCCTATAGACATGCAGGAGAATGCTGATGGAGAAGCTATCACAGAGGAAACAGAGCAAGAAACACAGGAGATATTTGGTAACTCTTTAGAGCATTGGCAAGTAGGTTTTAGACAGTTATCTGCTCATAGTAGTTTAAGTAAGATATTAAAGACTGCTATTAACAAATTATATGTTATCAATCATGATGGTACTTATAATTTAGATGAATATGGTATTGCAAGAAAAGTAGATGGTGCTACAGCTGTTAACAAGATACTTCTTTACACACAAGGTGCTCTTAGTTTAGATGAGAAGAATGCTGATGGTAGTTATAAAGATAACTCTATGATAGGCATGCTTCAAAAGCACTTACAATCAGAACCTTGGCTTAACCAATTAGTAGGAACTTATTGGGATGGAGGTCTTATTGGTGGAAACCAAATGACAGGTATCTTAGTAAGTGATGGTAATGAGCAGTTTAAATCACAGTTCTATAGTAAGTTTAAAATGTATTTTCAGAAATATGCTGTTCTCTATAAAGATGAGCAAGGGAAAGGTATTATGAAAATCATGAATGATAAACAGTTTACTGATGAATCTATTAAGAACTTACAGCAGAAAGAACGGAATAAAGATAAAGGTGCTTTGACTATATGGGATGCTGAAAAAGGAGAAATCAATGAGAAGATTATGGACGAAATCTATAATCTCCTTACAAGTATTTCTCATTATGTTCAGTACTCTAATCAATATGGACTTGTTAGAAATCCTAAGACAGGTAAACAAGAGAAGAGAAGGGCCTTTACTATGGAGGATGCTAAGAGTATTCAAATGATATACACGCTACTTAATATAGATACTCCTACAGTAGAAGAGTTATATCAAATCTTTAACCCTTCAAGTGCTGTCAATAAAGGTTTAAGAAGAGATAATCTTGAAATGTTCTGTAAGTATGTAATGTACTTAGGTAGAACATTAGCAAGTGAAGAGAATAAAGCTAACTTTAAATATGTCTCTTATAAGACAAAAAGCTATATCAATGAGTTGTTAAGACCTATAGCTCCTTATATGGGTAGTGATATGGAAGCTGTTACCTATGCTAATGGTAAATTATACTATAGCCATGTACTTCCGAACTATTTGAGTAAACTCTTTGAGAAACTGAATGGTACTTCAGGGAATGTAGAAGACACATTAAATGAAGAATTTAAACCTTATGAAGGTATCTTCTATAACAGTACTGAAGTGGAAGATAGTAATAGAATGCAAGCAGGTCCTAAAGGTTGGCTAAACTATATCTTAGAGTTAGCTGATAGAAAGGATATGGATAAAGAGTTACTTAAGCATGTAGTATTGCTATCTGATGAGAAAGTAGGTTATACTGATAAGACTACTCATCAATATTTAAATAGCATGCTCTCTATGTGGGAATATGGTAATAGACAGAACCTTTATGGATATTTCAGAATACCTATTATGTCTAATAAACCATCAGAGGAATATGTTAAATTAAGACATCTTCCTATTAATGATATAGTTAACTTCTTAGCAGAAAAGACTTTCTATCAAGAGATTAACAGAATAAAAGCTGTTAACTATAGAAATACTCATGGTGCTCCTACTATTACCAACTTTGATAAGAATGGTGATAAGTTTCAATGGCTTGATTTCTTGAATAACTATTTATCTGTTTATGAGCAATTAGAAAGTAGAAAGGAGGGTACTCCAAATAATAGAATTTATAATATAGGTAAGATTATCTATAAGATGATTCATGAAGAGGCTTTAGACCCTGATGCTAAATTTATAGTAAAGACTAAGAACTATAAAACAAATGAAATAGTAGAAGAAACTATCAAAGGAGAAGCTGCTTATATTGCAAGGGTATTACCTGAAGTAATAGAGGATGCGATAGAGTTAAAATATTCTCACTTCTTACATTATTTAAAAGATGAAAATGTTGTAAAGAACATTACTTTTGACCATGATGGTAAAAATAATAGTATAGGTTATAGAGAATTTGTTAAATTTGAACCTGCTATTACAGATGTTAATAGTCCTTTGTATAGTGAAACTCTTACAAGTAACTTAAGTACAAGACAATTCTTCTTTGAGGATTATTTCTATACTACACAGCTTACACAGTTGTTAGTTACAGATACTGCTTTTTATAAGAATGCAGAAGACTTACAAAAGAGATTAGCACAATATCATGCCCCGGGATTAAAAGCTAATATCAATGCTACTTATCAAGGTAAGAGAGTTAGTGATGGTAAGTTCAGAACCATGTATTTGAAAGACAGTATTTCTCGTTCGGAAATACTTACTAACCTTGAAGAAGTAAAGAAAAAGATACTTGAAAATCCTAAATATAAAGATAATCAGGTATTAAGAGATTTAGCCTTATCAAAAGTAGATACTTTAATAGATGCTTTTAAATCTATCAACTGGGCAGATGCACAAGGTTATACTTCTCCTACACCTTATAGAAAGAAGATGGTTATGTTTGGTAAATGGGATAATGAAGATGAAGCTGCTTATCAGAGAATTCTTAAAGGTGATTTCACTTTAAAAGACTTAAATGGTAAATGGCAACCTTTAAAACCTTTCCTTTATTCACAGATAGAAAAGGATGGACATAATCCTTATTTACCTAAACTGAAAGTAGGTGTACAGAATAAAGATTCTGAATATCTCTTAGTGATGGCAGATGCTTTAATGAGAGGTCAAGGTGTACAATCAAAACTTACAGCTCTCTTTGAAGTAATGGAAGAAAGCCAAGGAATGAAGATTGAGGGTAATACTCTGAAAGGAGAAGCTAATACTAAGGGTATTGATACCATACAGTTTGAATCCACTGTTAAGACAGGTTTGATGGAAGCCTTGGATATTAACAATCTCTCTTATGATGAGATTAAAGAACTCTTTAAACAAAAGATGTATAATGCTGATGGTAGTTATAATATGGATAATGTTCATGAATTACCATTTGAAGATTACAGCTTACAACAAGAGATTCCTAAACACTTCCAAGGAGAGCAGCAACAAGGTTCACAAGATAGAGCTTTGATAGTTGCTGATATGCCTGATAAGGATATTGAAGGTAATGATAATAAGGTTGTTATCTATGAGGAAGATGAATATGGTAGAAGAGTAGCTAAAGAGATAACAGTTGCTGAAGCTAAGAAAAACTACTATAATGCTATCAGAGAGAATGTAGATACAAGTGTTAGGGAGTTATCTGAAAGATTAGGTGTTAACTTTCAAAATCAAAAACTAAGAAATGTACAGCTAAGTAGAATCTTACAACAAGAGATTCTAGGTAGTGGTAGAGGTGATTTAGATTTACTATGGGCTTGTTCTACTGATGAGGATGGTGAATTTAATATTCCTCTTAGTGACCCTGTACAAACCTACAGAATACAGCAACTTCTTAACAGTATTATTAAAAATACTGTTTATAAACAGAAGATAGCAGGTGGTCCTGTAGTACAGACTTCTTCTTATGGTTTATCTGATAATCTTAACATTAGATTCCAAGATAAAAAAGGTAATATTTTACTCACAGAAAAGGAATTTAACGAAGCTCTTAAGACAGGTAAGCAAGATAACAAGTATATTAAGATTGATAATGAGAAGACTTATGATGAATATAAAGCTAAACATCAGAATAGTGTAGCTTATTTTGAGTGTTACCTACCTATCTATGATGAGAATATTATCAAAGACTTTGCCAAGGAAGATGGCACTATAGATATAAAAGCTATGGCGCAAGCCAATCCAAGATTATTGGAAATGGTTGGTTATAGAATTCCTACAGAAGCAAAGTATTCTATGGTACCTATCAGAATTAAAGGTTTCTTACCTGCTGAAGCAGGAGAAGCTATTATGTTGCCTAAAGAAATTACACTACTTTCAGGTTCTGACTTTGATATAGATAAACTCTATATCATGAGATACTCCTTAAATAGATTTAAAGTAAAAGATAAGAAAGGCTTTGTAGAATGGGCTTCAAAAGAAACAGGGTTATCTAAAGAGTTAGTAAGAGATATCATTAGTAAAGATAGCACTGAAGCTGAAAAACTAAGTACACAAGCAGAACTTATTAGGGATGCTTGGAAAAACTATCAAGGAAAGAGAGTTATCTACAGGTCTCCTAAAGTAGGTAAGGAAGCTAATGATAATCTCAATGTTGCTACTCAATGGGCTATTCTTACATCCCCACAAGCAATGAGCCAAGTATTGTCAGCAGGTAACTTTGATGAGCTTAAGAGAGTAGGATATATGATTGAAGCTGCAAGAACATCAGATAAAGATTTTGATGAATTAGGTAAGATGAGTATCAAAGAGCTTAAAGATATAAGCTATAACTCACAATCTTTGATGTATGCAGATACTCAACTTAGATTCCATAAACAAAATATGGTAGCAGCTAAGTTGATTGGTGTATTTGCAGTATCTAATATCTCTCATTCTATTATCATGAATGCTCCTATACATAAGATAGGTATAGAAGCAGAGCAGGAATTTACATTAAATGGTCATGATATAAGAAAGGATGTATCTATTGATGAGGAATATTCTTTTGATGGTGTTACAAGAATAAGTGAGAACTTAGCACAGTTATTAGCAGCTTCTGTAGATGCTGTTAAAGACCCTATATTAAACCTTATGGGTATTAATATGAACACTGTGAATATTGTAACTACCTTAGTTAGATTAGGATTCTCTTTAGAGACAGTAGGACTGTTCTTAAGTACTCCTATCATACAAAGATTAGCCAATGAGTATGCTGTAAGAGCTTCTTCAGGAGATTATGTTAACATTGATGAAATGATACTCGATTTAACAGTTGAAGAGTTAGAGAAAGCTAAGGCATTAGATTCCTCTATCACAGGTGTTGTGCAGAATATATCTCTTAAGAATGAAGATTTCAAAGAGGCTATTACAAATGAAGAGGAAGATATTGATAGCTATATTAGAAATATGACTATCTTAGAGTTGTATGGTAAAGTAAATAAAATATCTGATGCCTTTAGAAATTTAACTCACATGACATCTTATAATAGTATATCACATTCTCTTGGCCCTACCATGGCTAATACTTTGATGATGATGATTAAGGATACTAAGTTTGAAGATGATGAACATATACACACTGTATTAAAGAATTACTTTAAAGGTCTTCCTATTGTAAATTCTTTTAAAACAGAAAGTTATGGCCTACATCATCTGTTATTAGGTAATAACCTTGTACAGGGTAATAAATCTTTTGTAGACAGCTTTATGTATCTTTATAAGGCATTAGGATATATGAATGAATCTATAGCTACAAACTTCATGAATTTCTTTATGTCTTATTATGTAAATATAGAGAACCCTGTATTTAATAATGACTATAAGAATAGACTTTATTATGCGGAGCAATTCCCTGTAGACTTTAATGAGATTAAAGCTAAGTATGTGGGCAATCCTCTTATCAAAGCTATCTCTATAGAAACACAAAGGAATGGTGTAACTGTCCTTAAGTTAGATACAAGAGGAATGAGTAGAGATAAGATAGATGAACTTAAGGGAGCATGGGAAGATTTATATGAGAAAGACCCTAAACTTGCTTTTCAGTTAGTGGAATATAACTATTTCAGAGCATCATTTGGTTTTAGTCCTAATACTTTCTTACAGCTTATGCCTAATACTTTAAAGACTAAGCTGCCTAACTATGTAGCTAATCTAAGTAATAATGAGATAGATATAGAAAAACATATTACTAAGATGGTTGTTCAGTTTATGTTGAATAATAACTTAGGTAAGTATTATGATTTAAGTAAGAATAAACTAACCTTGCAAGAGGATAGATATGGTAATAAGTCTTTCTTAGCTCCTATAACAACCTTTACTCCTACTATCATTAGATTTAAAGCACCTGATGGTAAGGTATATTCTGGCTATAGTAAATGGAGAGATAAAGCTACCTCTATTGTACAGATAGTAGATAGCTTAGGTGGTAATGGTAATAGCTTTGAGATAGACCCTAATGTTTATTTCCCAAAGACTGTATGGACAAAGATTAATGAGAGAATAGCTGCTAAGAGAGAAGAAGAAAGAGCAGCACAGCAGGAGGAAAATGATACTACAGAAGTAGAGAATGTACCTACGCAGCCTTCTACAGGTAAAGAAGGTGAAAAGAATACCCCTACTTATAGTAGTGCTTATGACTATGTAGCTCACATGTTATTCTTTGGAAAAGAGTTTGAGAACTATGAAGCTATGGATGATATAGCTAAAATTAAAGGCTTAGAGAAAGGTCTTGAGACTTATCAATATAACTCTATGGCTTTCCCCATGATAACAGATGAAGTAGCTAATAAGATTAGACAGATAGTGGGTGATGCTTCTAAAGCAGAACTTACTATGGAGAATGCTAAGAAGACTATTGAGGAATTGAAATTATGTTAGTAATTTTGTAAAGAAATAAAGATTATAATATGGGAGCAGTATGTGTATTAGTACCTATTGTTAAAGGTAAACCAAGTGAGCTTTATAAGGATATCTTTAAAGCTACAGGAAAAGACAGAAAGTTAGCAAACTATTTATATAGCCTATCTCTTCAACAAGAGATTAAAGATAAGTTTGATAAGAAAGATTTTAATAGCCAAGATGAAATCAGAAGTCCTAAATTCTTAGAGAAAATAGGTATAGAAGATATTGTAAGAAGTAAAAGACTAATAGAAGATAAAAAAGAAGAGATAGGAGCTGTAGATGATAGGGGACATATTATAGAATATAATACTCCTGAAGAGATAGTAGATAAGGTTCTTGACTTTAATAATAGAGAAAAGAATCTTAGAGCTACTATTGCCTATACAAAAGGTATGTTCCATATAGAAGTAGAGCCTTTGAATGTAGATAACTTTGATACTAACTTCACTTTAGAAGATAATAGAATTATTAAAGATAGTGTATTACAATATCTTAATGATAAATTAAAAGTTAACACTGTATTTACAAAGCCTTTACTTAGTACCTTTGTCAATGTAATAAATGCTAAGAGTTTCTATAGCACTGTAAAGGATATTATCTTTAGTTCAGGAGCTGATGGTTATATCTATAATGAGGTAACAGCTAAATTTATTCAAGAGTTATTCAAGGAAAATCCTTTAATGCAAAGGATTGTAGATAAATTTGGTGACTTTACTCCAAGTGTTCTTGCTTTTATGTCAGGGAATAGAGCCTATGGTTTAGAGCCAGAGGCACTTAATAATCTCAATGACTATTGGAAAGAAAGAATAGATATCATGCTTGCTTCTATCAAAGAGAAATTAGGCTCTATCAAGCTTAAAGAGTTAAATGCTTTTGTAGAGGCGAACAGAAATTCTTTAAATAAGAACACCACTACTACTGAAGGTACAGAAGTTAAGGAAGTAAAGAAGACTTTAAAAGAGTTATATAGAACTTATCATATAGATAAGGAAGTTGTTGAAAATCTAAATGATAAGATAGAATCCTTACAGGATGCTGCTGAAAGACTGTTTAATCTAAGAATTCAACAGTTAGAGATTAAGAGAACAAAGAAAGGAAAAGAAGTAGGTGATGACAATAGCTTAAAGGAGTTAACTAAACTGATGAAAGCTAAGGATTATACTACAGCTATCATCACTATGCTTGATGACTTTCAAAAGGAGATACTTCTTTTAAATAATGAATATAACTTAATAGAAGATTCTTATAAGATGAATCCTGATTCCCTTGATATTATTAATAAAATATCAGGAGCTATTAGAAATGGTTTAATGATAGCAGGTGCTTATAAGCCTGCTATAAAAGCTCTTATGAACTTTGACTATCTTACAGATGAAGAGAGAGAAGAGTTAGAAGACATACTACCACAGATACAAGATAAGGCTACATTGTTAAATGATATCTTAGAGAATGTAGAGAGTGGTGCAAGAGATAAACAGTTTGATGTTATCTATTCTTTTCTAAAGTTATATTGGGGAAATGAAGATACTAAAGAGTTTGACCATGAGATTTATTCCTTAGAGAGTATGCTTAGAATAGCACAGAAAGATATTAATTTCTTTGATAGGTTTGTCTATTCTATGAATGAAAGTAACGATGCTGTCTTAAATCTTATCTATGGTGCTGTTAAAGAGAGAAATAGAGAAAGAAATAAAGAGTTAAACAGAGGACTGTATATTGTAAGACAGGCTACAGATGCTCTCTATAAGTCAGGAAATAAATCTGATTTTATGTATATCAGGGATGAGAAAGGTGTTCCTACAGGGTATCTTATTTCTCCTTATGACTTTAAGGCTTTCAATAGAGATAAAGAAGCATACATTAAATCTTTGAAAGAACAAGGGCTTAGTAAATCATCTATTGACTATAAGGTAGATAAATGGATGAAAGCTAATACAGAGAAGACAGATTTATTTAAGGAAGGTTTCCCACAGCATATCCTTAGAGAAATGGTACATGAAATCTTTGGAGAGAAAACTGACCCTGATGAATATATATATAGTATCAGGGTTCCAAAGAGAAGTAAATATGCTGTGAAGGATGTCTTTAATTTAAGTCCTGCACAGAGAGATTACTACTATAAGATGATGGCTTTAAAGATGATAATGAGTAGTAAGAATCCTACTAAGGAAACAGACTTCTTTCAAGCTATTCAGGTAGCAGCTGACTATACTCAACTGATTAAAGATTCAGGAGGTAATCCTATGCAGGTATATCAAGCTGTTAAGAACATGCTTACTGATGCTATACAAAGAAGAGAAGAAGATACTGATTATGGCCAAGACTTTGATGATGTATTAGAGTTAAATGGTATTAAGAGAGTGGTATCTGATTTAAATGGTCAGGAACTCATGAGAATACCTTTGTTCTTTACAAGAGAGATTAAAGATAAGACAAGACTATCTACTGATTTCTCAAAAGGTATGATGGCTATGATGGCTACAAGTATACAGTATATGGAAATGAGTAAAATCATTGATGCTCTAATGCTTAGTAAGGATTGGATATTAGGGGAAAGAAAATATACTCAAACAGAAGGTAATAGAGTAGCCAATGATATCTTTACATGGGGTAGAGATATGGTCATTAAATCTGTGTATAAAAAGAATGATTATACAGAAGGATTACTGACAGACTTCTATGAGAAAAGTGTATATGGTAAAACAAAGATAGATAATGGAAGTTTCTATCTCTTTGGTGTAAAGATAGATAAAAATAAGATAGCTGATTGGGCTACTACTTATACCTCTACTACAGGCCTTGTTACTAATATGTTAGGTGCACAAGCCAATGTCTTGGTAGGTAAGCTGCAAATGCTTATTGATGGCGGTGCAGGAGAGTTTTATAATCTTAAAGACTTAGGAATAGGAGAATATGAATATTTTAAAGAGTTAGCTCCATTCCTATTAGAGATAAATAGTAATAATAAGTCTTCAAAGATGGGATTATTATTAGAAAAGTTTGATATCTTAGAGGACTTCTATGGCTCTTTAAAGTCTAAAGGGTTTCATAAATCAGCTTTAGGTAGAATGCTTAGCAATGCTAATCTATTTATGCTATATGGTATGGGGGAACACATGTTGCATGCTGTTACTATGTATGCTATTTTAAACCATACAAAAGTACATGATAGTAAGACTAATACAGATGTCTCTTTAAGAGAAGCTTATGAAGTAGAGAAACATGATAACAATGGTAAGATAGTCTTAGATGATAGATACCAATGGATAGAGAAAGATAAGGAAGGTAATATTACTTATAGACCTATCACAGAAAAAGACGAAGAAAGAGTTGAGAAGATAATCACCTATGCCAATAAGACTATGCACGGTGCTTTCAGTGATATAGATAAAGGTATGGCTCATAGATATGTAGTAGGTAGACTGATTATGAATTTCAGACAGTGGATGCCTGCACATTATGGGAGAAGATTTATGGGACTTCATTATGACCAAGACTTAGGAGAATTTAGAAGGGGATATTATGTTTCTCTATGGAACTATCTTAAAGGATGTGCTGAAGGACTTGTAAAAGCGAGACCACAGATACAGACAAGATGGGAAGAGTTATCTGAAATGGATAAATATAATATGAAAAGATGTATTGCAGAAGTAGCTATCTTTGCTATGCTTACTGCAAGTAATCTCTCTCTTGGTGATTATAAAGATAAAAGAGGAAACAGGGCTTATAGAAACCTTGTCTATCAGATTAAGAGAATGCTGATGGAAACACAGGCTTCTACACCTATTCCTATGCCTTTTAGTGGACAAGGTGCTATGGGTTTTGTAAATAACATAATAACTACCTTAAACTCTCCTATTGCTTCTACTAATATGATTAATGATATAGGGGCTTTAATAGATGTTACCAATCTCTTTAGTGTAGTAGAGAATGGTAAAGATAAAGGAGAAAATCTCTATTGGCATAAGTTCAAAAAGAAGATACCTTTCTATAGTCAGATAGTGAAGCAGTTTAATATTGATGAAGAAGACTATGTATTTAATGTATTTAAACAATCCACTAATAAATAGTCTATAGTCAAAGACATAAATAAAAACCCTGTAAGCAATTAATACTTACAGGGTTAGTCTTTTTTCTTAAAAAAGAACTAAATTAAAGATTAAGTAAAACCTTAATCTTATCAGCGATAATTTTTATATTAGGATGTGCCTTTCCACTTATTTCCTTACTTCTTAAATTGATGAAATCAACCCAATCAGACTTAAAAGCAGTATGGATAACTTGTGTTTTAAGCCCTAAAGGTAACACTTCTCTTGCTTGTTCAGGCTTCCATCCTAAGGCTATAAGTTGATTATAGTTGTTTTCTGCTACTAAACAAGACATCATATAGGTGTAATCTTCTTTAGGAGTATTAAAGAAGTTATCAGATTCACCATAGTCAACTCCTTCAGGAATATTACTCCATGCAGGGATGATAAATGTTAGTTCCTTGCCAAACTTATCTTTTGAGTAGTTACAATACCTTGTACTCTCTTCTGTTATAGAGTGACATCTATGCCTGTTAAACTCTCTTGTAACTCCAATATCAGTAATCACACTTATTGTATATCTTCTCTCATGTAAAGAAGGTTTAGAGAGGTATCTTAAGATGGGGAGAATTTCATTCTCCACAATTACTCTAAAGTTAGTAGTGATATAATGGTTTATACCATCTGTGTTAACCTTACTATAAGGATTAGTACTAAACAGCTTTAAAGCCTTACTGATGAGGCTCGCCTCTTCTAAAGTGTTATACTTTGTAGGAATATTCAAATAAACAGTACCATGCTCTAATACAGATAAATGATTACTCTTTGAAGCCTTGTTTTTATCTCTAAAGATTGCTCTATTGATAAAATCATAGCTATTCTCACCATTATCCTTAGGTGTACTTTGATAACATACTCTTACACACCTGCTTATATGGTCATAGATACCTTCTAAATCATACGTCTGTTTCCATAACTCTACACTTGGCTTAATAAATCTCATCTTCTAAATCTGTTTCTGTGAATTCATTTAATACTAAATATTTCTTCCCACCATAACCCTCTTCAAGAATAAGTTCCTTCAATCCTCTTTTAGGTTTATATTGAGGTAAGACGCTCAATGCCTGCTTAATACTTAATTCATTAAGTACAGCACCTTGATATCTATATCCTAACCTATAATAGATAGGAAAGCCAGCTTTAATGGCTCTCACTATCTTATCGTAGTTATTCAAATCCTCTTTAAACAGTCTTACTCTAAGCATCTTAGTCTTTGATATATTCTTCATCATCCAAATCCCAATAAAGACAACTGTCTTTTATCTTCTCATAATAAGCTATCCTCTTCTCATAGGAGAATTTCTTATCCTCACTACACTTAGCTAAACGAAGTCTTGCAGAAGCTATGTTAGCATCTGCCATAGCATAAAGAACATCTAATAGTTTACTGATGTTATAAACATCTGTATTACTATCAAATTCTTCTTTCCAATCTACCTCCTTCTCATCAATAGTCCTCTCTATAAAGCTACAGCCTTCATCATCTTTCATCTTATTTTCAAGGATATGATGATATACTTTAATAGGAATGGACTTACTAAAAGTCTGTGAAACTAATACATTAGCTTCTAAAGGCTTAGGAGTTCTTGGTTCATTGTAAGGAGCTGACATATCATTATCAGCTCCTATAGGTAAATTACTTTTTATACTTTCCATACTTTGTACATATCTTTATAGAGGATATAACCTTATCACATAGGTTATATAGACTACATTCTTTACACTCATCCATCTAACACACTCTTTAAACCTTCGGCACTGACAATAGTAGTACCTAATACTCTGTTAAAATCACTATTCATGAATGAATATCGCTTATTACCCCAAGTAATATTTACTACACTGTCATCACTAACTTTTATCTCACCTTGCAGAGAAGATGTTTCTATAGTATTAAATCCTTCTTTACTATGGATAATATTGTTTCCTCCACAGGTAACTTCATTATAATTAGCTCTAATCTTAATAATGTTATTAGCACCTGCTCTGATACAGGCATACTTACCTAAAGAAACAATATAATTACTGTTAGGTACATCTATAGATGTGCTACCTGTACTCATAATAAAGTTATTTGTTCCTCTTACAGTGACCACATCTTCTTGTACAAAAATATGATTATTCTCACCATTGACAATAATACCATTGTAAAAGAACTCACTATTGACAATAATAGTATTGCAGTCTCCATTTACTATAAGACTACTAAAGTCTGATGTAAGACAGATAATATTATCATTGCCTACCACAGAAATATTGATATTACAACTCTTGATATAGTTAATAGAATTATCACCTCTTAGTAGTAATCCTTTTACTTCACCTGTAAAAGAAGTCTTCTTATTAGAAGTATGGTAGTATAGAGTGCTCTCCTTGTATTTAGCATTGAGTTTCCTCTTAACAGTAATCTGTTTCTTTACATACTTATGACACTCTGCAAGTAATTCCTCTATAGACAACTCTTCTTTAGTTATCTTACTAAAAGAAACCCTTTCAGCATCAATGTTACAAGTTTTATAGAAATGATATTCACCATTCTTACAATAGGTCTTTAACAACTCTATAGGGCTATCATATAAATCTACTGTATCACTTTTATTTTTGTAAAAATAATTCATCCTATTTTAAATCTTTAATTAAAGTAGCTTTAATAGTGGAATCATAAAGATGCTCCCTACTTAAAACTATCTTATCTTCTCTATATAACTTTTGCAGGATAGAGATAGCTTCCTTTTCAGAGGAAGCTACTACATCCATAGAATACCTTAACTCTTCTGTGAGAGTTACTTTGTACTTACTTACCTTTGCCATATAATAACTTTTTATAGTTAAACTTATTATGCCTAATATAAGAATAGTTATCTCTTAATAAACATCTAATCATTTCATGTAGAAATAACAGAGCATTATATTTATTAGGAGAGCCTGCATAATACCTATACTCTCTAACACTCCCTTTCATATACTTATATTTGGTTGTACCATCACAAAAGTTACTATAAGTACAAGTAGTGTGTTTTACAACATTCTTTCTTATTTTCTTTAATAATTTACCCTTCATTGTTCATTGCATTAATATAATACTCTACTTGTGATTCCATATAAGAATCATATCTCTCTTTATCCTCTTTTAAACTCTTTTTCATATACCCATAAATAATTACCATCTTGCTGCCATACAAAAGTAGTATTATCCTCACAGATAACAGAGGTCATATCTCTGAAATAAGCCTTAAAAATCTTTCCTTTCTTTAAGATGTAGATATTGGTATTATTATCAGGGATAACAGTACTATCTACCCAATTTTGTTTATACTTACTATCTATAGCTTCTAAAGCCTTTTCCTGCCACTCCTTAATAGTAGGAATGTCAAGAATTTTCTGATACAATTTTAGTGTACCATTATCTTCTTTTGAAGTTGCATGATACTTATCAATTAAAGGACACCATGTCTTAAGTAATCCTTGGATATTAGTAAGTCTTAAGTGATAAAATACTTTCGTAAAGTCAATAGACGTTTTAACTTTTATTTGTCTGATAATAGAATCAAAGATGAGAAACACCAACTCTATTAATAAGGAGACTACAATTACATCTAACTCATAGTTTTCCTTATAAACAATATCACTTGCCTTCTCCTTAATAACCTTGATATAAGGTTTCAAATCTTCGTAGATATATTCAGAAAGCTCTTCATAGAAAGAAGGTATTACAAAATACTCTTGCATATACTGTAATCTCTTTCTTACTATCCTCTGTATAGTGTTGAAAGTCTTTTTATTCTCTCTTACATAAGAGCCTTCTTTAATCATCTTATCCTGTAATAAGATAAAATGATTGTCAATACATACTAATAGAGGAAAGTAAAATTCCCCTATTAGTTTCTTACAAGTGTTATAAGCTGCAAAGAATATCTCATTAGAGACATCCTCTTCACAACCAAAGGTGTATTTAGTACCTTCAAGTGTTACAGCTATATTTTTGTACAGTTTCATTAGTCTAATACTTCAATATTGTAATCATATAAGTCATCATCATTTAAGATGATTTTCTCATCAAAATACATATCTTTTACTTTGTCTTTAGCTTCCTTCTCACTGTCAGCTTTTACTTTTACTTTTCTTTGAAGGACTTCACTGACTAATACTTTATACTCTTTCATATTTAAATCTCTACCATTTTACCATTGATAATTTCTTTACAATCTCCGACAGTTACTTTTCTTACTAATGAAAGGTCCTCACCTTTTAACCATCCACCATCATAAGAGAAAGCTATCTCTGCTTCCTCTCTTTCAAAGTCATAAATAGCTTCAAGTTTATTACCTTTATACTCACAAGATAAACCTGACCCTATACTTTTTGCAGGCTTATGAATAGTGCCAAAGTTTATCCCTATACCTAAGTCATTCTGTTGTATATAACCTAAGACACCATCAACATCACAGAAATAAGCCCATCGGTAATCTCTATCTCTTGTTTCCTTGTTACAGATAAATACTCTAAATCCAAATGCTTTTAGTTTACCTAAAGCTCTTCCAAAGCATTTATCTTTTAATTCCCAATAAGTTACTTCTTTTTTCATTCTGTTATTTTCTTTTTTTAATTGTTCAATCATTAAATCTGCAATTCTTATAGAACATCTTACAACTGTTTTAGGGTTATACTGTGGAGAATTAGCTATTATGATAGAAGGAGATAAGATACCATTCATAGCTTCCTTTGCTAATTCATAGCGCCTTTCTTCCCAATCCATTTCTCTCTCTTTGTAATCCTTTCTACTTTCAGGAATTAAATCAACCTCATGTAAACGAAGAGTTTTTACTTCATTTTTACATTCAAGTGTTGCTATCTCACTATCCAAATAAAGCACATTAAAGATGTCACCTGTAGCTTTTATTTTTGCTTTCATACCTTATTCTCCTATTTCCTCATGAAACTTCTTTAATGTTTCTTTCACACGTTTCCTTGCTTCTATTGTATATTCTTCAGTTCTAAAATAATTCAAAGTATCATAAAATACTTCATCTTTAGGAGACCTTCTATCACTTTCCAAGAAAACTTCACCCTTTAAACCTATTCTATAATACTCTCCAAATTCTTTTGCTCTCCATCTAATCTTGTCCACTTTCTTCTCTTCTGCATTCCATTGTAAACCTCTTGTTTTCAGCTTATCAAAGAATAATTGTTTTTCTTCTTCTGAAGCATGATGGAAAGCTCTTTTACTCCAATTTTCATTATTAGAATGTGTAGTATTGTAGTAAGATGTAAATCGGTTATAGGTACTGTTTTCCTTAAATATACATATTGTACCTATATCTGAAATTACTATATCTCCATCCTTAAACCCTTGCTCTTTCTCAAACACAACGCTACCATCATTGATAATAGCTTTACAGCCTTCAGGAATAGTTATTTTATCACCTGCTTGTAATTCTATCTTCATATTTCTTTTGATTTAATTGTTATTAAAGGCTCTTTCCCATATTGTTTAGGAGGAAAAGTATTATTTGTACTGTTATTCTTTTTATCATCAGGTATTTCTAACCACAATGAATGCTCAATTACTTTTTGAATATCAAAAAGCATATCAGCATATTTATCATAGCCTACTCCATTATATTCGCCCTTCTTTAGTCCCTAACATAATTCTTGCAATTCTTGAATATGCCTATTTACAATATCAGATGTTTCTCTAATCTTATTTCTCATAAATAATTCAGGATTACCTTTATATCTTCTTTCTACTGCATCTAAACAAACATCTTGCAAGGGAATACTAAGTTGTCCAAGGATTAACCTGTCGGTTATCTGACAAGCATAAGCAATTCCTTCTAATTGCTCTTTTGTTGCCTCTATTGTATATTTCTTCATAATATTTATTTTTTACGTTTCTTTTTCCTATTACTTGCGTAGGGGGTTGACCCTGCACGTGATTTACTCTTTTTATTGAGTAGATAACTACAATCAATCACTTCTGCATGATTTAAATGCACAGGAATGATATATTCTTTTCTTAATTCGTCCATATATTAATCTACTAATTTAAAACTATAGGCTACTACCCATGGATTGCGCTCCCATGTGCCTTTGCCCATGATTTTGTCAATGAGATAATGAAAGGCATGATGAGTACTTATAAATGCCATCATAGTAGAATGGCCTACAGCTTTAGAAATATAAAACAATTTATTATTATCATAAAGTTGAAAAACACCTTCGTGCATTATATCATTATCTGAAATATCCTGTAAGTGTTCTACCTTGACATCAGTAATTTTGATATGATGAGGCATTAAAGAGGCTTCAACAAATAATTTATTATTCCATCCCTGTTTATACTCATTAAGGAGCTTACCACTATTATCAAACATAATATCTCGATATTCAGCCATAGATTTTACAACGGCCTTATAAGGCTGTGCAATAGCTATCATTTCACCTACTTCATGCTTAGGTTTCCAATTACCTATTACATTACCTTCTTTATCTAACAGGTCTACACATTGAGTACCTTTACTATTAGTAAGAACATTGAAACCATATACATCTTTACCTTCAAAAGTTGTAGGAATAATAAGTTTTTCCCTCTTCATTGTTTTTGTTCCATTCAGTACTGCTTGTGTTAAACAGTAATCATCTGAAAACATTATCTTTTTCATACATTCTATAGTATTAATCCATAATTTTCACATACATTACCTATAACTTTAATGCCTATAATAGAGTTATCTATTTCATAACCATTAGCATCAAAATAAGCATCATTGCTTTCCTTTTCTTGTAATTCCTTTAAGAATTCACTATCAATACCACAATAACTTAACTGATTGTAGTTTTCACTCTCGTCATCTACACAGAAAAAAGTATTATCATATATTACTTCAGCTGTTTTTACAATAAGTTTACTTCCATATCCTTGTACAGCTAAATCACAATCAGGATTAATACAATAAGTTTCTAATGTATAATATTGTACTATATCACCCTCAAAGATTTTATTCCCATTCTTGTCTTTTAAGCCTGTATACTGACCAATAGTTTCTAAATCTATAATAGGATAATAATGTTCACCATCTACTTCATTTACTACAATAAAATCTCTATATTTGTCATTATAGCAATCGTGAATTGGCTTTTTATCAAGATGGACATAGCTTCCATAACGCCATACTCCACCACATTTTGCTCTAAATAATATTTCTCTATTCATAATTTTTACTATACAGTTCGTAAAAATCCATTTCCTTTTTGAATTCCTCAACCATCATGGTATTTAGTTCTTTCCGTTCCTCCTTACTGCCTGTAAACAAATACCACTTATTAAATTTGAGAGTTTCATTGTAAAACTTCTTACATCCATCATAATATTCATCTAAGAATATTGAATACTTGTCATTGTGAGGATGCACACAAATAAACTCCCTTCTCACAATTTTATGGTCTGCTATTGTTACAATAACATCACCTTTTGTAAGTTGGCTAATTTCTGTTATTCTTTTCATATTACCTTTCAACTTTTAATTCTTTAAACACATAGTCTGTACTACTCTTTAAGTCACATAATGTAGCCATAGTATAACACAGACAATCACATAAGTGATTATGTAAATCACAATCTTCACACCTTGTGGCTTTCTTATGACTATTAACCAAGATGTACTGCTTATCTTTTACTGTTATAGCGTTCATGCTTTTAAATCTACACATACAGCCAATGAAATGGTAGAGCAGGCAATTATATACCATACTCTCCATTCCCAGCCACTTATAATCCATTCTATATCCCAACATATAAATGCTGCTATCAGATAGATAATAAAGAATGGTGATGCTATTAATAATATCTTTTTCATTTCTCTTCCATTAAAGGATAAATAACCTGTGCAAGAATAATTGTTGCTATTGCTATACAGAATCTGTCAAAACCATTTAAGTCATTAATTGCTCTTGTATAACCCCATTCTATATCCCACACTATGAAAGCAACTAAACCATAAACTGATAAGCAGAATAAAACTGTAAATAATAATCTTTTCATAATTCTTCTACTTCAAATTCTATTTTAGGAACTCTACCTGTCATATCAAAATGATAAGGTTTTAAAGTAGGAAAAAACTTTCCATACTTTTTCCAAATCCTGCCTTCCTTGTTAAGTGAGATATATACAAAAGTATATTTTCCATTTAATATGTTGTTCTTTGTTAGATAAACCTTACCTGTTTTAGACAAATTATTTCCATTGCAAGTAGGTTGATAATACAACCCACTTGCTTTATGTTTAACTCTATAGGGTTTCATACTCTAATCATTTGGCAAATCTGGAATTTCCATCCAATAATCAAAATCACTAATAATGTATAACAAGTTGGAGGCATCTTTTAAAGAAACATTTCCATTAGAACGCATATATCCTATGTAGAATAACCCTTGAAAACTAAATAAAGTTACTTTATTAGTTTGAGGCAAATCCCCATCAGCAATATAATGCCAAGGACTTTTAAGATATTCATCTGCCCACTTTGCACCATCAATAAATGCCTGTGTTCTAACACCTATACCACACGTCATATCTGTGATAACATATTTAGACGCTGCTTGCTTTATTTTTTCTTCTCTATTCATAAACTTATTTTTATGACAGGATAACCATTTCATTAGGATATTCTCCCTCAACTTCTACGTTTTTAACTTCTCGAAAGCCTGAGTATTTTCCACCATCATCCTCATTTTGGATAGATACATTAATATCATCATACTCTGCATATATCTCTTCAAGTTTTTTCTGTAATTCTAATATTGTCATAACTTTAATTTTTAATCAGAATCTATTGCATGATAATCTTTCCATACATTATATTCCAAGTTACTTACTGCTTGTAATAAATACCATAACTCTCTTGTTTCTTCAGGAGTTATATTATCTATCCATCCCAACAGAGGAATTCTCTGTTTTCTACAATGCTTATTATATAACTTGTTTATTTGTTTAATACAGTTACATAAGAAATGTACTTTCTTTTTAAACCACCAACGTTTAATATTCCTCATAAGCTATTCAAATATTTCTCATAACTTACAACTCTAACATTGTTCTTTTTAAGTTTCTTAGCAGCCTTTTTCATGTCTTCTTTATTACCCTTATAGGCAATAGAGAAGTCATGTGTCCACCAATAACCCTTTGATTTTCTTCTATCAACTAACATAAGAGTTGTATTATCTTTTCTACTATCTTGAATAATAAGATATAAATTCTTACCTTCTTTATTAAGACGACGTTTCTTTCTACATACTCTTGTGCCTGCTAAATTTTGAAGAGTACATAACCTTTCATATTCCTTATCTGTAATATATTCAGCATAGCTACTATATGCCTCATAGTCATCATATATCTCTGACAAGTGTTCTGCTTCTGTACACATAATTCTATTATTTTATAATCTTAATGCTTGTTTAATCCTTCTTTTATAATCTTCATTAGCCGCTTTTTCAGCTTCTTCTCTTGTATCATACCATGATATACTTTTTGGGAATTCAATCTTACCATAAACTAAACCCCAAGGACGTTTACCAAAAGTATTTACACATAAAGCCTGATGGATATAATAACGTTCACACAACGTACCATTAATATCCATATACTCATCTTTGTTACCATTCTTTTCAAACTTTAACTTAGGTATATTTTCAAGCATGCTCTTTTGAATATCCTTGATATTTACCTTAGGAGTATTGTCTTCTACTATCTTTACAGTAGCTTTCTGTTTATGAAGTTGCTCAATTCTCTTCTTACAGACATGAATAATCTTTTCATAATCTGTAATCCTGTCTTCCCCTTCTTTTGTTCTTAGTACTCTCTTGACAATATCAGCATCCCAAGGGTTGAGTTGGTATTCTTCCCATATATCCCAAGGTTGTATCTTGTGCTTACTATAATCAGATTGTCCTACATTATAGCTTCTTATATCTTCTTTAATATCTTCTTTCATCTTATTTATTTGAAATTAAAATACCTTATTTTACATATTCTATCTCTCAAATAGCATATAATAAGGCCAAAACTACAAATAAAATTGTAATTTCAGCCTTATTTATACTTATTTAATGTACCCAATGGTCACTTATCTCTGCTTCAGCAGGAATAGGTAGCTTATGGTAGAATAATGCAGCTGCTTCAAGCATATTAGTTTGGACTACCTTAGCATATTCTTCTTTTATCTCTTCAGGGCATTCACTATTTATCTCATCATGAGTGAAATTAACAAACAGTATTTTATCCCAATAACCATGCTCTATAATCCATCTATATATACTATTTACAGCTACTTTCAAGGCTACAGCACCTCCGCCTTGCGTTGGCAAATTAAGTGTTAACCTATCACACCATTTAGACCTTTCTTTAAAATAGGTTTTAACTTTATAATAAACATCATCTTTATTAGGCTTATGAATAGTTCTATACTCATCCCAAAACTCTGTAGTAAAGCTCTTTTGCAGTCTCATAAACTTATTATAATCTACCCAATAGCCCCTATGTCCTGTATCAGGAAGTATCTCTATATATCCATGAGCTAATACAAACTTACCTCCTTTTTCTTTAAAAGATTTTAGACCTGTCATTCCATTAAGTAAGTTACTTACTAAGGCCTTTGATGCTTCTACTGTTATACCTAATTTCTTAGCAGCAGCAGTACCATCTGACCCGAACATTACAGAAAATTCCGTTGACTTAACTTCATTTCTTAAATCAGGTCTTTTCTTTTTTACTTCCGATGTAGGAATATCTTTTAATTCCTCTTTATATACTGCTTTGGCATAAACAGCATGTGTATCTCCTGAACCATATAAAAACTCATCAAGTAGCTTATGTTCATTATAAACATCAGCACCTATCCTTGCTTCCATCACCTTTTCCACAGGTGGACTATCCCTTTTCCATGCACATTATGTGTTTAGGAATCTCATTATAGTCTCTGCACCTTCTATCATATAACGACCGTTTTTGTTATTACGTAGATAGCCATTATTATCATAGCTTGGCTCAGGGTTAAAAGAATCCTTTTCTTCCTTGAATTTCGAGAATTTTACTCTGAGAGTTTCCTCAAAGAGGTGCCATTTATCATATTTACGCATTAGATAAATAGAAGATTCTTTATACATTAAATTAGCAACCTTAACAACATCTTCAGTCTTGTAAATTTCTAAATAATACAAATGTCTACCTTCACGTCTACATCTTTTATGTAGATAGGATTCTATCTCTTTTTCTAAAAGATAGGTTTGTATTCTCTTTAAAAATATAAGAGACCTTCCGCAAACTCCCCATGACAGAGAACTTCCTTTGTTTATAGTATGCCAATAACCATCACCATCAAATATTCCTCTTAAAATATGAGCTGTTAATGGTATGTAAATATCACATTTATAAGATTTATTATGGAAATTTCCTTGTTTTTCTAACCATTGTGCTACTTCATCACTTCTTACAGAAATAGTGTACATATAAGTATTGAATTTTTTCTGTTTTACTTTTGAAACTTTATATTCAGGACACATAAAATCTCTGAATTTATAAACCATTTCTTTATCTTTAAGAGATAAAGCTACACTTACAGAATTAAAATCCTTACGATAATATATACAACCGTCAGTTAGTAATAGACCTAAGAAATATTCAGAATATTCATCACCTATCCTAAAAGGATTGCTTTTCATTTTTGATAAAACTTCCTTTGTACTTCTAAGTCTAATTCCATATCTTATCAATACCCTTCTAATGCTGGTATTGTAAGTACCCCATTTATTTGCTATTTGAACAGTATTAAGACCTTTGTTATAGTCTTCTACTATACTTAACTCTTTTTCTTTACTAAATCTCATATTTTATTACAATTAAATCGGGGTTTTCATCTTAAAAAATAAATATTTACATTAATGGGAACAATTTAATTTAGCACTATAGTCGCATGATATAAAAGCATTACCTTTTTCAGCTATAAAACAAGCTCTTGTTAAAGCATCATGAGGTAATTGCTGCATATTAGGATAGCTTACATCCTTAGCACTTAAGCCTTTTGCTTTAGCTAAAGATTTATTACTATCAGAACTACCTGAAGACATTCTACCTGATATAGTACCTATAGCTCTATAAATAGTATGTATTCTCCCTGTATAAGGGTTAATAGCATTCAAATGCCCTTGTCCAAAGGAAGTATATACTTTAAAACTCCCACTATATCCTGCAAAATAATCATTATCACCTTCTCTTCCTTCACCTAAATATAACCTTAAGAACTCATCATTGACACCTCTCTGTAGATTAAGAACATCAAAGCCTGCACTCTCTTTTTCTTTACCTGTCTTTTTATCTATAGTATTAACATCAAAGCCAAGTATCTTAGCAACAAGAATAACTTGTTTAGAGGATGCCCAATTTATTTCACATCTATAAGTACCTATGTTCTCATTTGAAGTGAATAAATCATATTGGTCATTATAAACAACCAAGGGGTTATCTTTACTATCTACAAGAGAGATAATTTCATCATACTGATAAGTCTTTTCTTTAGGGAGGAACTGAACATTCGTAGCCCCATGAGGAATAGTATTCCCTTTCCTTGTAACCTTAATGGTAGGACTTCTGATGTTTCCTACATGATGCTCCATAAAGAAGGCTATAAACCAATCATCTAAGGCTTTTAAAGATAAATCGAGATTATGTTTATCTCTCTTCATCTTCTCTTTCCATTTAGCTTCATCAAGTTTAATACCACACCACTCCAGATAAGCTACTGAAGCTACAAACTCACATTCTATCTGTATGCCTCTAAGAGCATTAGGGATTTTCTTCACATCTTCAAGCTGTTTATACATAATAGCTTCAAGAGGTTCCACATCCCCAGCAGCATAAAGAATAACCTTCTCATCTAATCCTCTATAGATAATTTGACCTCTTATAGTCTTATCAATATTTTTGTTTATTCTAAACATAGCTACTGCATCTAAAGCATAACTTAGTTTATAAGAATAAACGCCATACTTATTATGATAAGCATGGTGAGGATAATGATAATGCTCTTCTTTATACTCTTCTTCTGATAACTCCAAAGAAGCAGGATAACCTAAATGTAGGAACTGCTCTACAATCATAGTATCATATATCCTGATAGGATGAATACCATAATTATATAACCATTGTAAATCAAACTTTAAGTTATGCCCTATAAGGAATGTGTTCTCTAATATCTCTTTATAGATAAGAATATCAATGGTTGTAGCATCAATGACTATTTGAAAGTTCCTGATAGCATTACCTAACTGTAAAGTAAGTAACTTATCTACATGAACGTCCAAACCTGTAGTTTCAGTATCTAATTGCAGTCTATCACAAGGCTTTAAAAGGTCTAAAGATTCCTTTACAGTTATCTGTTTGACAGAGGGATAACTATACTCTTTCTTAGATACTAAATAAACCATACTACTCTAATGAGATATTTACTTTTGCTTTCCTTGTCTTTACATCTACCTCCATGGTATCACTAATGACAAAGGAGCAGTCTAAATTACCAAAATTCACACTCTCCAAGATTTCATCATCACTTGCATCTTCAAGCTCCTTAGGAACTTCTCTTACCACTACACTGTTAGTAGAATAATCTAAAATTGAAATAAACATAACTTATTATTTAAATGTTAAACACTCTTTCTTATAGTCTATAACAGATTGATAAGTATGTAGGAATTTGCTACCTATCAGACCATGAATCTCTATACCTTTAGATTCTTTAAAGTCCTTCATAGTCTCCTTAATATCAGCTGTTAAGAATAAATTCTCGACTTTATTACCTTTATACTCTAAATCTATCAAGATATAATATGCTTGCGAGAGCATACCATTTAAACCATAAATGGTAGATTGCTTGTTCAGCAACCTACCTTCAAGAGTACTACATACTTCACTATCTATGATAGAATCCATACTCCCCGTGTCAATGATAAAATTTAATTTCTTACCTTGACAATCAAAAGTGATAATAGGGAACTTTAAATCCTTTACAGACCCTAAGAAAGGAAGTACATAGATACTCTTGGATATTTCATACTTGATATGGATACAAGAGACTACAAAGATAAAAATAATAACACTTGTTATAATCATCTTCAATCACCTGTACTCCCAAAGCCCCCTCTTGTCTCATTATCCAAAGAAGAGACTTTGATAAATTCAATACCATTAGAGAATAACCACTTCAGCTTCTGTAAGAAGGTAGCCTTCTGTGATAACTGTATCTTAAATTGACACAGTCTTGTACCTTCAAAGACAGTAATTCTCTTTGTAGAGATAATAGGAAAATGCCATTCATCCTTATCAGAACAATAGCTGTTATCCACTACACCTATACCATTGGCTTGAATAATACCATACTTCTGAAAGGTAGAACTCCTTGGAGCAACAATAGCCTCAAATCCTTTAGGAAGCTCCATAGCTATTCCTAAAGGAATATTGTTATAGGAGAATTGTATTTCTCCATTCCCTTTAGCTGTACAAGGATTTAAGATAGCCAAATAAGGCAACTTTAAATCCACCCAATCTCCCTTATCAATGACTTCAGGGAAAAGGGAATCAAATTTTACTTTAACTTTAATCTTTAATTTCATATTCTTTACTTATTTATCTTCAGGAGAGAAGGGTTTAGGGAGTTTCTTTAAAAACTCCTTAAACTCTACCATTGTCTCATTAGGAAAGAGCTTTAAATGAGTCTTTATTAAGTCTCTATAAGCCTTATAACCCTTTACAAATCCTCTTCTCTGATGAGCAATCTGTCTTAACCTTTCATCTTCACTATAGCGTTTATAGATATATCCTCTCTTTTCATAGGGGATATGAGTATCTATAAAGGCTTCCCATTTTCTATTTAGTCCCATTATAAATCAGTAATGTTAACTTCTGTACACTTCATGTGTAATGTACTTCTGATTTTCCTTTTATATTTAGCTATAGCAGCCTCTTCATCCTTAGCTACTACAATAGCAGTAGCTCTAAAGAGCTTATTGAAATGTACTAAATCAGCATTAATAAGATACTTCATACTTACTTTGTGATAAACTCTACAATGTTATTATCATCCTTAATATCCTTTGGTACTTTACTATCAGGATGGCAAAGATAATAATTTAATTCCTTTCCTATCTCATAAGGGTCTCTCAAAGTAAACATATAGCCTGAATTTAAACTATATTTAAGAGTTCCTTGTACTTGTGTATGAGGATAAGTCCACACTAAAGGTGTTAAAGTAGACTTGTTAACTACAATAAATTTATAGTCTAAAATCTTAAAGTCTTTGAAATAATCATCTTTAGCACAATTACTTTGAATAATTCTATAATATAGTCTTGCTTGGATGTCATAACGCCAATCCATAAAGGACTTATAAAAGTCCCATTCTGCATGAGAAGAGGTCTTTAAATCTATAGGCTGTATAGTCTTAGTAGCATGGTCTATAAGAATCAGGTCTGCCATACATCGATAGGTCGTAAGACCTATACTATCAGTAGCTTTAAATTTCAGTTGATAACACCTTTCTATATTAGGCTCTAAAGGACTGTCTTCCTTAAAATAGAACTTTGTAGCGTTACTTGTTTTTAAGGCTTCTACAGCTTTATAAGCCATGTCAGCAGTATCACTATCTACAATAGTCTTACCTTCTGATAGCTTAAGCAGGTTAAAATACTCTTTACAACTCTCTTTGATAAGTTTCACCCTATAGGAAGCATACTTATCATTGGCATAGAAATTGCACTCTTTACCTACAGTAGATAAGATACTTTCAGGGATATCCTCAAATTTCTCATAATACTCTTCAAAGATATCATTAGGATGGCTACCATACTTTTGATATAGTGTAGTAGCTATTTCTACAAGACTATCAGAAATGGCAGGGAAATCTACTACCATAAACAGATTATCAAACTCTTCTTTAGTACCTGTAATCAAAGTATCTACCATAGAGCCAAAAGTAAGAGAAGGTGTACTTACCTTTTCAAAGAGTTTAGGTAAGCTGTTAAACTTACCTTCTCTCTCATATTTAGCTAATATAGAATATGAAAGAGCATCATCTGCCCTATAGGTAGGTTCATCTACCTGCCAAGAAATCTCTTTTAAACTCTTTATCATGCTTTAATCTATTTAATTGTTCAATACATACTTTTAAATCTTTCAATGCAAAAACTTCATAGAAGATAACAGGATATTTTTCCTCTTCAAGAAGTCGTCTGAATAGTTTCTTCTTTACAGGGAACACATCATTCTCAAACCCTTTACATTCTATGATTACCAATACATCCTTTACCATAAAAGTGAAATCAGGAGTATAAGTGATGGGTAGTATTTTTCTTCTATCGAAAGAAAATACTTTCCTTTTCTCTTTCCTGTTGTACACTCTACTGATAAAAGGCTTTGTGGGAATGAATTCCCCTATCAAAGTAAAGGTTTTTCCTTCATATAAAGGATGATATCCTGCTTCTATCAAAAGCTCATAACATCTTTTCTCTAATTTACTTTTAAAGGAGATATTATAAGCCTTTTGAGTAGTAGCATTTACAATCTTTTTATTCTCTTTCATCCTACAAAAGGAGACTTAAATTATCACATATCTTATCTCTTATAATCTCTTGGTCTGCTATATAAGGAGACTTCAACAGACCCACAGAAATAGTATCTGTGATGTGTACATTTATATCAACAGGATGAATCCAACCATTCAAATCAATTTCCATATTAGTAAGCCCATTCTCTGCCATATTCTTACAGAATGTCCTATATAAGATATATAAAGGATGCTCACTATTAGTTAAAGACCTGTGGATAAGGATATTTAAATCATGCTTGCTCTTATGAATATTATCAGTATGATAAGCATAAAATAAAGGGTTATAATTAACATCTAACACCATTCCACTGCCTAAATAGTAATAACTATCTCCTATCTTTACTTTATATAAAAGATGAGGAAACTGTAAGAGTGGAGAGAAAAGAGAAGGAGCAAACCTGTTATATTCCTTTCTCAAATTAGCTATATAAAACATACATATATAAGGAGTATCACCATAATTAACTTGTAATATAGGACCACTCCTTTTATAGTATGCTTTAATAGTATAATTCTGTAGGTCACGTATAAAGCAGCCTACAGCTGTATATACTTTATTCTCTCTGACCATTATTTTTGTGTTTTAAATAAAACATAAGGAGCATTATACTCTATGAAAAAAGGTAAATCATAATAGTCTCCTGTAACCCTATTAGCAACATAGTTGATAAATAGGTTAGTAATAATAGAACCTATCATACAAGCCATATAAGAAGTTTGTTTAAAAGAACATACTCCTTCATCAGCTTCTGCATCACTAAAGAGCCATTTCTCTTCATACTCCTTCATATAAGCCTCATCTTGTCCTGTTATACAGAATACTTGTAAAGTGTCAGCAGATAACCTACCATCAAGAAATAAAGCTCTATATTCATGTCTTTTCCAAGCTCTAAAGAGTTTCTTTCTTGCTTCCATATTATCTACACAAGAGATAGTAATAGGCATAATATATCTGTCATATTGTTCATCTGACATCAGTCTAACTTCTCTTCCTGAATACTTATACTCATCATTCAGTCTTTGTATGAGATTTCCTAAAGCACTTACTTTATAATTACCTATGTCACTTATTGTAAACAGTTGTCCTGCTAAATTTTGTGCAGATACTCTATCATTATCTACTTGACAGATAGAAGTTCCTAACTTAGCTATATGATAAGCAGTCCAACTACCTATACCTCCTGCTCCTAAGATAAGGCATCTTTCTTCTGCTACAGCATTAAACCATGGTGCTCCAGAGAACCTACTACGATTTTCATTCATTGTAGAATCATTGTTTAAAGGAATATTCTCCATTACAGGTTCTACAATAACAGGCTCTTCAGTAGTAGAATCCTCATTGGGAGAATCCTCTGTAGAATTCCCTGCTACAGGGGTTTCACTTTCATTCGAGTTATCTTCTGCACTATTAGTAGAATTCTGTTCAGTAGGATTCTCATCAGAATTCTCTATAGCAGCACTATCTATGCTACCATTTAACTCATTAAGAATAGCATTTACATCTTCATCTGTAAGATTGTAATTTTCTTCATTCATTTTACTTAATCTTTAATGATATGTGTATAGTCCTCTTCAGGTAAGAAACCTTCAAGGATTTCTATATACTTTGTAATATAATAATTTTGTGTATCTAACTCATAGAGCACATCTAATACAGCTTTAATAAAGGTTTCTTCATCACCTTCCTCACTATATTTATTAAGGATAAACTCTGTAATGAAATATGCCCAATCATCAAAGAGAGTATAACTACCATACTTTGAATTTGAGAAATTACGAGTATAGAGAGTGTTCATATAGTTAGATACAAACCTTTGTAACTCATATATAGACGTTTTAGCATCTATATTGATGTTACATTTCACCATCTTCTGTACAGCTTTTAAAGCTAATTCCTGTAAGTCTTCACTGACATGGATAACTTCATTATCCCACTTAGGATAATAAGCATTATCCCTATGAAGGTGAAACATATACCTATCCATAAAGTCAAACTCTCCTTGCTTAGGATATTTATACTCTTCAAGAAGCTTAATGTGCTTAGCCTCAATCTCATCAACTCTTTCCTTAATAGTAGTGATAGGCTCACTTTTAATGATAGTAATAGGTACATATTCCCATACTACAACAGTGTCATCACTACACTTCTTTTCAGGAATAGGAGACTTATAAGTACCATCAAATAAGGTATTTGTAATATCCTTAGTGATAAGTTCTGTCTTAGTAGTAGCCTTCCTTGACAGCATGGCAGTATATTCTCCTACATTATTTACAATGAGAGATAATAAACTGTTAATATCTTCTCCTAAAGAGATAAGAGTATCTATGTCTGTCTGTGAGGGATGAGTAGACATAGTATGATGAGAGTGCACTAAAGCTAAATCCCACTCAAAAGTTTCAGGATGATTAGCCATATAAGAGGTTACCTCTTCATTGAAATTAAATTCTGTAAATACAGAACTACCTACATTCATAGGGTAGACATCTTCTGCTGTAATAGTACATACATTATCCTTCTCTTCGTGAGAGATAAATAATGCTCCTGACCATTCTGTAGAAGGAAATCTTTCCTGTAAATATCTTATCTTACCTTCTGCATTAGCAGAGATAATGAGTTTAAAAGATTTTAAACTGTCTTTCTGCTTCATAATTACTTAATATACTTAATATACTTAATACCATTTTAAAGTAATAACTATTAATATAATAGTTATCTTCTTCTCTTTCTCCTTCTTTTATAACAGTTACTTTCAGCTGCTTGCCTTTAAAAGTAGCTTCAAGGCTATCTAAATTCCTTAAAGGAGGTGTTTTAAGATTTTTGGAATAGAATCCTTCATCTGTTACCCTTCCTTTCAATAAATAACTTTTTATAGTAGTAGCGTCGCTATAGTTTTTCTCTTCTACAGCTTTGTTATAATGTTTAATCATCACATTACTTATCTCTAAAAATAGTGTTCTAATACTACTACTTAGGATATTCTTTCCTTTAAAATAACTGAAATAAAGAGTTTCAGAATTCCTGACTAAATCCCATATAATATCCCTCCATAAGAGATTATAGGACTTGATATTACAGATAGAATATTTTGTACTGAAATCTCTGAAATTAAATAGCTTCTCTTTCCTACTTGCTTTGAGTTTATCAATCCTGACCCATGGTATCCCTGCAAGAGATTCTGTATGAATAGCCTTATCTATCTCCATAGAGAGTAAGATATAATCTCCTTCCTCATATTTATTTTTATTCTGTAGTTCAGTCATTAGAATAAGTAAAGAGGAATCTCCTAAGCACATAGATTGCCAATTCCTATGAATATGATGGATATGAGAGTGCATATAGTCTACATCTAACTCTTTTTGGGTATAACTGCTTCTAAGCATTTCTACTGTGGTATGCAGACAACCTACATAATTAAAGGTAAGTCTTACATATACATCTGTAATATCTGTAGATAGTCCTCTTTCATTAGTTACAGTAGCCTTATCCCAATAGATGAGGATATAATGCTGAAAACTCTCTTTTACTTCTAAATACGCATATCCACCTATCACATCATCTAATTTGTATCCTTTACTTGTAAGGATTTGTGTAAGGTTATTTTGTAAATCTACTCTCTCTTCACCATAATAATGCTTTATTTCCTCATAGATAGGTCGTATATTCTCATTCCATTGTTTTAAACTTTCTCTAAATGATAATCCTTCCATGATTATTCCTATTTAATAAATAAAAACCCCTTTACTCTTTTACAAGTAAAGGGGTCAGCATAAACATTAAATATATAGATTATATGATAAGACTATTCCATGTCTTCAAAAGCCTCATCCAAATCTTCCTCACTAAGACCACCTTTCGTCTCTAAAGGTGAAACCTTAGTAGACTTACAGTCTTCAGGTTTACCTTCCTTCATAGCCTTACGATAAGATGTTTCCACTAGAGCTGCCAACTTAGCAATCTCTGCACCAATCTCCAACAGTTTTTCTGTCAAAGGACATGTTACTTCAGATACAGTGTACTTAGCCTTTTTCTTTTCTTCTTTCTCCTGATTATCTGCAAGGAACTCTACAAGTTCTGCTGTAGATACATTGGTATAGTTCTTACCAAAGTGTTCCTTGATAACATCTTGAAGACCTGTATCTTTGATGTATTTCAACACTTCCTGACGAGAGAGACCTAACTTAATCTTCTTGTTAGGAGTGATAAGGATAAGCAACTCATTGGTCTTTCTACCTTTATAGAGTTGGTCCTTGGGCAACAGTGAATCATCAGATACAAAGGAGGTTTTGGAGATACCTTCTGTTACTGTTACATTATCCAAGTTAATGCCTTTATCAAGCAATAGAGTTTTTAACTCACCAAAGGTCTCTACATCAGTGTGGAGTTTAAAACGACTTTGAGATTGTGCATCATTTACTAAAATGTCTCTTGCTTCCATTTTCTTTTACTTTCTAAATGTTGATAAATAATAATTACTTTAATAACCACTCCATGACTTCCATAAAGGTCTTTTTACCTTTATTTTTATATAAGTCAGAAGGGTCTTTACTGCTATATTCTTTAGGTATTTCAATGTATGTAAGATTAAAAGTATCACATAACTTCTTCCCATCAGTTACTCCTGTATTAAAAGACTTGTTAAAATCATTATCATACAGGACATAGACTTTTTTAAATCTCTTCTTCAAATCTCTTATTACTTTAGGATTCAAAGATGTAGATTCACTCTGTGGACTGATAGAGGGGATATGCAGGTTAGACCATAGACATAAAGCATCTTTCCTTGAAGATGTGATAATGAGCTTCTCTCCCTTTAAGGGAAGCATACACCATAAATCTATTACTGATGAATCATGATTACTTCTCCACTTATAACCATCCTTATTAAAGGGCTGATATATCTTTTCAGCGATATGACCTTCTTTCCTTTCTATATAAGTATAAGCTATCTTATCAGCTTTAATAAGTGTATTATAAGAAGGAGTAATAATCATATAATGAGAGATAGGATAAATATCACTATAAAGTAGATAGTTTCTATCTACACCATAAGATTCCCAATATTTAAAGTCCTTTTCTTCCCATTCTCTTCTTATGCTTCTGATAGATACATAAGATTCTGATATAGGAGAAGAAGGAATCTTCAAAGAGATAGGTGTAATATTTAAATGAGTATCTTCATATATCTTTAACAGCACCTCTTTGAAAGAAAGGTGGTAGATACTCATTAATAAATCAAAGATGTTACCTTTATCTAAAGTAGCATAATCATAATATTTAATATGACCATTGGCTGTTTTATAAATGCTAAATGAAGGGTGTTTATCTTCCCTTAAAGGAGAGCATATTAAGCAAGGTACTTTCTTTACAGACAAGTATCTTTTCAACAAAGACACCTCGTCTATCTTTGAAAGAATTGTCCTCTTGTCTAATATAGGTCTTCCTTTGCTTATCATTTATACTTCTTTAGAATGGTAAGTCCTTATCTAAGTCTTCAGCACTTGGTTCCTCTGTAGAAGTACTATCAGGAGTTTGTGAGAAGGGGTCATCATTACTTATAGGAGTAGCAGCATAAGACGTGGGTGTTGCCACGTACTCTTTAAGATTACCAACCTCAAAGAAAGTATTTTTCAATCTACCCTCACTCTCTTCAGTAGCTACTTCAGCAGCTAACTTCTCAAAGTTTGATACACCTAAGTGCATGAAAGTCTTGTTATAGAAGGTTTGGAACTGCTTACCTTCATTAGTAGTTCTTACACCTAAGAGAACCTTCAGCTTATTGTCTGGTTGATAGGAGATAATCTCCTTTATATCACTGAAATCACCCTTAAAGAGTTTCTCTAATGTAGCCACTTCAAATCTACATTCACATGCAGTGGTGTCTTTCTTCATCTTGAAGGTTCTATTCTCATTATCCCACTCTGTAGGACTATCAATGTTGAGAAGAGTTTTGATGAAAGAAGTAAGCTCTTCCTCACCCATAAAGAGAGCACGATAATCTTTGTCTACTTGGAAGGGAACTGTATTTCCCTGCTTGTCAGTATAGGTAGGCACCTTCTTAGCCTTGAATTCTTCTTCTGTCACCCATGCAGTTCTACCAAACTTGTCAATAACCTGCACTTTACCACTTTTACTATGACGGTAACTCTTATTCAGGAAGAAAGGCAAGGTAACAGTGGCCTCAATACCATTATTACATGCTACTTCCTTATCAGTAGCACAGATAAAAGAAAGTCTTACTTGTGGAACTTCCTTAGTATCATCACCTACTCTGATAGTAGTAGTGCCCACATAGTTAATAGGCTGCCCTACTTCTGTCTCTCTCATCTTAGCTAATTCTTCAGCTGTAGGATTGACGGCAGTAACTTTAAGAGCAGCAATACCTGTGTAAAGTTTGAATTGAAAATCCTTAGATTCTTTACCTCTTGCAAATGCCATAATCTATAAATATAATTTAATAATAAAATAAAATAATAATATTGCTATACTAATGATAAGGACTATACCTTGAAAGGGTTTTGGTCTTCTTCTTTGGTACCCTCCTTTTCATTTGCTTCTTGGTTGGCAGCTTCCTGACCCTGTGAGGCAACAAACTTTTCCCACTCTTCAGGATTCTCCAAGAAGTTAACCACCTGTTCAGATGTAAGTACATGTCCTGTTACTTTCTTTGAGAGGTTCAGTGTGTAGTTATCTACCTCTGTTATCTCCTTTTCAAGAGATTCCTTTTGAACATTCAACTCTTCCATCTTCTTCTTTAGGCTATCAACCTTTCTAAGCAAAGGCTTGATATTCTGATAATTACGTTTGATAGCTGCTGTTTGGTACTTGTCAAGTCCCATTTGATTGGTTTTCTTTTCCATTGTTTTAAACCTTTAATTTTAAACTTTAAATTTTTGAATTGTAATTAAATAATAATATGTTTCATATTTAAGTACCCACAAAAATAGCTATTTTAATAATACAAATGATTGCTTTATAGGAGTAAATATTAAACTTTAACTTTTCTCCTGTAGGTACTTTGGTTATGTGTACTACTTAAATAAAGAGAGTAGTAGTGTCAACTTTCAAATTACCCTCTTTATCAGCCTCTATAACCTTAAAGGTCTTACCTCTAAGATGAGCAGGTCTTGCTTCCATAATAATGTTACCACTACCATCAAAGGATAAGTAGGTAGCTTTCCCTTCTCTATAGAGATAACCTATAGCATCAGCTTCTCCTGCAATGATATCACCTGTCTTACCTGCTAAGTCTAAAGACATTTCAGACATTTCTTCAGATTCTTTCCTGATCTGTTTATCTTTGACATGGCAGACTAAGATAAGTGTCTCACAATAAGGATAAAACATAGACACTAACTTTTTGATAGCATTACGTAAGTATAAATACGTTATTGTTAATCAATACATTTCTGTATTGTCCAGACTATATCTTCATTATGATACTTTTCGTGAGTAAGTAAATCCATTTAGAGATTTAGAAGTGTTTAAGATATATCTCATATAATCAGCCTTAACATTGTTTTCTCTTGCAGCTTCTGATATTGAGTAGAATTCCTTAACTATTTTATTATTAGAATCCATTTTGTATATCTTGACACATTTCTTACTATGTCTCATTTTTTCTTTCTGTTCATCTGATTTATGCTTTCCAGCACAATGATGAGCCGCTCTGTAATCTTTTGTTTCATCAAAATCTTTAGTATAGATAAATACATGGCCTTTGATATAATTTAATTCTCCTAAACATACTCTACTTATATTTGAAGTAGATGTATGATAGAAATTAGCTGCTTCTGTAACAGATTCAAATGTACCATCTATAATTCCTGTTATACGATTTATAACCATTACCGATTTCTCTAAAGTCTTAATATACTTTATAAAATTATCTTTAGCTTTAGTAGAAAGAGTAAATTTCTCTACAAATGGACATTTATCAATTATATTATAGCCATTTTCTACACTATTGTATTTTTTGATATAGGCTTCTTCAATCTTAAATCTATCATCTGAAGTATCTAAAAATTGTAAGATTTCAACATTAAAATCATCTTCTCCATACTTATTATAAGCTCTTTGTAACTTTATTGAGTGATGATTGTTATGTCTAAGATAATATCTATGCCTTTGCATCCTATCTTTTAAATCTTCACAACTTCCAATATACCATTTAGATGTAGATAAGCATTGAATTCCATAAATTACAGATATTCTTTGAAAAGATTTTGTATCACTTAATTTCACAGCAGTGGTATTTTTTACTACTGCAAAAGTATTATAATGTCTCTGTATTTCCTAATATATAAAAATCCTACTTAGATAATCTTAGGGTTTTTGTATAAAAGTACTCCCATGCCTGGGATAGTCGTTGAACTCTCTTCCTTTATAAGGAAGATCAGCTGCGTTTAAGTGATTGCCCAATCTTCATTGCTTTTACAATCTAATAGGCTCTTAACCTATCTGCTACCACATACATTACTGCTGTGTGCTGTGAATGAAGCTCTAAGGGTTTTCCCGCAATTAACAGAGAATGAGCTATTTAATAACCCGCACCATTAGGTAATTTCCTTACATCAGCTGTAGGGTCTATGATAGGTTTGTTAGTCTTAGGGTCAATGATATTCTTCCCTAAGCTATCCTGCTTATAGCCCCATGAAGCTCCCATAGCAGTATTTCTATAGAGGTGAGCAGCATAATAAAGAGCAATCTCTTCAAGCCTTGAAGCATTATCAATAGTAATAAACCTGTAGGGTTTATGACCCTCTTTTTGCATCTTAGCTTCAAGAGCCTTCTTAGTTTCAAACAGCTCTATAGCTGATGAGGCTAATACCTTAAGGACAGATAATGCTCTATAGCCATCCTCTAAGTCTATAATAAGATTATCTTCTAAAGATGCCATGAGTGTTGATTTACCACTCTTAGGCTTCCCAAAGATAATCATCAACTTTGGGTTATAATCCAATGCTTTACTTCTTTCTGTTGGTAATTCTATCATACTCTATGAAATAATTTAAAGTAAATACCTTTGAGGAAATAAGAGATTTTCTCCTTATGAGAGAGCTTCGGGGTATTAAAGGATTTCTTATATAAATCCTTATAATACTTCTGTCTTACAGAGGCTACACTTCTTGAAGTGCACTCTGCTACTATTAAAAAACAATAGTTCTTTTTGTGAGGAAAACTCTCTACCTGTCTTTCAAGGAGGTCAATTTCCTCTTTAGTCCATCTATGACTACACATAATAAAATAAATAAAATGATTAAATAATAAAATGATAAAATATGAACGGCTAATCGCCATAGAAAGCTCACTATACCCATTACTTTTTATTTTTATGGTTACAGGTATAAGCAAACAAAGATATACTTGTTTCAGGATTATTATTCCTGATAAACTCATACACCTTATTGAGAGATTTTACATCATCATGCTTAGGCAGCTCCGCAAAGAAACTCACAGCACCATCAAAATATAGGGGTTTAACTCCCTTAGAGTTACCATTTCTGTTTAATACTACTTCCAAAAACCTGATATGGTCTTCAAATTTAACAATATCATAATTTAAATATTTTGGTATCTCAAAAGCATAAGGATTGATAAGTCCTAACATCATATTACAGTCTCTTGCAGTATATTTACAATCTGCTAAACCTGATACATTAGGTCTAATCTTGTTAGCTTTAAAAGCATCAAGGTTCTGTGTTTCATCACTTTGCTGCTGTATGATAACAGGGATATAATTATACATGTTTCTAAGATTAACCATATATTCTGATAACTTCATAATGGTTTGTCTTAAATCTAATCCTCTTTCTAAGGATGTCAGTGATACATGGTCCCATATAATCATTACATACTCATGAGGATTATCAGGTGTATAATAATCAAAGACTTCTTTAGTTACTTCCTCACCTGTCTCCTTGTTTTTATAGGTAATCTCCTTCTTATGAATAGTGCCATGATTCTTGGCATACTCATTTAAGTCTTTCCATACTCCTGTAGGATTAGTAGCTTCTCTAAACTCTACACTCTCTTCAAAGAACTTTAGGATATCCTGATATTCTTCACTTCTTAAGATATCTAAGATACTCTTATCCAATACTTTATTCTCGTCAGTTGACTTTAAATCAATAGGAGCTATTCTGATAGTATGGTTACTTAAGGTATATAAAAGGAAAGACATAAACCTCAATACTATCTCTTCTTTACTCTCTTCTAAAGGATAATAAAATATCTTTAATTTTATCTGTTCTCTATGTTTATAAGCATATAGAATAGGAGCATAGATAAAGAGATAAGAGGTTATCTGTGTTTTCCCTGATTTCTGATGAGCACTAACAAGATAATATTTCCCTTGTTCTATACCTACAAAGTTAT
>ERZ772945.44-NODE-44-length-86666-cov-6.365034_pt1 | contig 86666 bp, 95 predicted proteins | sample MGYA00511681_ERZ772945 | MGnify/ENA primary metagenome ERZ772945 (study PRJEB29015, sample SAMEA2737943) | human oral metagenome | biome: human oral; feature: human-associated habitat; material: dental | place: China | collected 2143 ...
TGCATGTGTTAAGCACGCCGCCAGCGTTCGTCCTGAGCCAGGATCAAACTCTCCGCTAAAGACCGTAGTCTATCCGAGAGCCTGTCGGCTCATACCTTCATTCTTGTAAAAGAATTGTTTTTCGTTGACTGACATCAACGATGTTGCATCTGGCTTGTTAGATCCTATAATCTAACTCGTTTTGCATTGTGTAGTTTTCAGGGTACATCCCGCGCCATTACGGGGGTTCATGAGCTTTTCCCCATGCGCTTTGCCCGCATCGGCGCGACTGTCATAATATAACATGCACAAGAACTTCCGTCAAGCCCTTTTTCTTCATTTTTTCATGTTTCTTTGTAAAAACCTCCCCATTCTCACAAGCTGTATGTAAAGTTCAATTCATTCCGTTCGGATAGTGTTGGTGCGGCGGCATCTTTGTCTGAAAGGACACGGGGGTTCATTGGCCAAACGATGCTGATCACGGGGTCATTCCAACGAATATTGCCGTCGCAGTCAGGCGCGTAGAAATTATCTGCCTTGTACTGCACCTCGACATTATCGGTGAGCGTGATGAAACCATGCGCAAACCCGCGTGGAATAAAGAGCTGCCGATAGTTCTCTGCCGAAAGCTCGATGCCGACCCACTTTGCATAGGTTGGCGATCCGCGGCGAATATCTACGGCAACATCAAATATTGCCCCTCGCGAGACACGCAGAAGTTTTGCCTGTGCCATTGGATTCAGCTGATAGTGCAGTCCGCGCAGTGTTCCCCTTTGCGCGGAGAAGGAATGGTTGTCCTGCACAAAGTTAACATTGATACCTGCATTCTCCATCTTTTTCTGCGACCAGCTCTCCATGAACCAGCCACGCGCATCGCCGAACACCTGAGGTTCTAGGATGAAGACGCCCTCGAGCGCCGTCTCAATCACATTCATAGATATCTCCTATACATCTTTGATGAGGCGCTTCAAATAAATTCCGTATTCGTTCTTTGCAAGCGGCTCGGCGAGACGCAGAACCTGTTCCGCGTCGATGTAACCCATGCGATAGGCAATCTCCTCAATGCAGGAGATTTTGAGCCCCTGCCGCGCCTGTATGGTCTGGACGAAGGTTGCTGCCGAGAGCAGCGACTCATGTGTGCCTGTGTCGAGCCATGCATAGCCGCGCCGCAGGCGCTCTACATGAAGTTTCCCCGCCGTGAGGTAGGCAATATTGACATCGGTAATCTCCAACTCACCGCGTGCAGACGGACGAATCCCGCGCGCAATATTGACGATATCGCTGTCATAGAAATAGAGTCCCGTGACAGCATAGTTTGATTGCGGCCGCGCTGGCTTCTCCTCAAGGGCAAGTGCCTGTCCCGCTTCGTCAAAGGAGACGACGCCGTAGCGCTCGGGATCGGATACGTAGTAGGCGAACACGGTCGCCCCCTCTTCGCGCTGTACGGCGCTTTGAAGGACCTGCGCAAAGTCGGAGCCATAGAAGATATTGTCACCGAGTACGAGCGCACAGGCGTCACCCGCAATGAAGTCTGCGCCAATAATAAATGCCTGGGCAAGTCCGTCGGGGCACGGCTGAACAGCGTATGATACGGAAAGACCGAGCTGGCTTCCATCACCGAGCAGTGCCTGATAGAGCGCGCTGTCCTCCGGTGTCGTAATGATGAGAATGTCGCGTATCCCTGCGAGCATAAGCGTGCTCAGCGGATAGTAGATCATTGGCTTGTCATAGATTGGCATGAGCTGCTTTGATACGACCTTTGTCAGCGGATAGAGCCGTGTTCCCGATCCTCCCGCGAGGATAATTCCCTTTTTAATCATCCCGTCACCTCTCTGGAATTTTTCCCTTATTGTACGGTGTTTTGTGATGTAAGGCAAGAAAATTTCCGGGCATTATTTCTTGAAGAATCATCATTGGAACGATATAATCAAGAAAATTGTGGTACATAGGAGGACTTATATGGGCACATCTGTAAATTTTTCCGTCGGCGATCCTTTTCCGCTGCCGGTCCTTGCGCAGGCAGACGGCGGCATGTTCCAAGCGGATAAAAACGGTATGATGTTCGTGCTCCAGCTCTCGCGAACAGACGCTGTCGCCGTCGAGGCATTCCGCACAGGAGAAATCGAGCTTGCCGTGACTGAGGAGAGCGGTGTTCTTTTCCTGCTCTACCGCATTGACGGCATCTTCCGTGATGGATGGGGGGACGCTCCGCTCTCCCTCTCTCTTGTGAAGAAAGATCTGCTGCCCGATGAAGAGAGTCTCTCTGATCCGACAATTCATCTCTATCTGATTGATACGAATCTAAAGATTCTGCTGGCGCAGCGTACGGCACATCTACCCGAGAAGTTTGCGGAGATCATCCGTGCAAATATACGTACACAACAAAAAGACCCCCTCTCCGCTCTTGCGTTTCAAAAAAAGGTGGCAGCAATCTGGGCAGAGAAATCCTCTGCGGACCTGCGTGCCATGGCAAGCGCGGCGCATACGCTGCCGATGACGCTGGGAAGCGCTCCGCTGCACTAAAAGCAAAGAGCCGATTTTGACCATCGTGGGACGGTCAAAATCGGCTCTTTTAACAAGTTGTTCTGCGGTATGCGTAAGCTACGAAACATAATACACGCGATTTGCGCGGCGGGCGGGCGGCTTCGGCAGATCGCCGCTGCGGTAGCCGAGCGCACAGTGCCCGACACCGATATACGCACCCTCGATGCCCAATTTTTTCAGCAGTTTTTGATAGAAAGGTTCTTCAAACTCTTCCTTTGCACGATTAATCCATATGGTGCCAAGCCCGAGTGCATGCCCCGCGAGCATAAGGTTGCCGAGGACGAGGCTCCCGTCCTGCACCGATGTATGTCCCTCTTTCGGAGCGAGCACAATGAGAATCACAGGGGCACCATAAAAGGGATCCGTTCCCTCTTCCCAACCGCCGATGCGGCAGTTGTCGCGGACGATTCGTGCCCGCAGATCGGGATTTGTCACAGCAACAATGATCGGAGACTGCTTTCCTTTTCCGCTGGCCGCATACAACCCGGCTTCGATTACCTTATCGATCAGTGCATGCGGCACCTCATCCGTTTTGAACTTCCGAATGCTGCGGCGCTCAATGATGTCCTTGAGCGTTGTGTTCATCGTATTTCTCCCCTTTCTTTAATGCCTTCGACAATCCGCGCGATGAGCGCCGTCCTTGAAAACGGCGTAATGATATAGTAGCCGTCAATATATGGTTCGATGTCTTTTGCAATCGCAAGCGAGAGACGGACGGCGAGTTCTTCCGCTGCAGTCCGGTCCAGCCCACGGTATGCGTTGATGATGCGCTCCTCAACGTGAATGCCCACGATCTCGCTTTCCATAAAACGGGCGTTCCGCTCGCTGACAACAGGCATAATGCCCCCGAGAATAAACGCGCCGGGGAGCATGTCGCGTGCCGTTTGCAGGTTTTCCTTTGCACGCTCACTCAGGACAGGCTGGGTAAAGAACCCTGTCATGCCCGCTTCCATCTTTTTCCGTGCAAGTCCGAGCTGCGACGGAAAATGCTTTGCATTGACATTGAGTGCTCCAAACACATGGAACGGCACGATATCTCCGCGTGAACCGAGGCTCGTGACAAATGAGGCAAGCTTGCGTGAATTGAACTGATAGACGCTCTTGACCTCATCGCGCTCTGCTGTTGGGATCGGGTCCCCCGTGATCGCGATCATATTGTGCACGCCCTCGGCGCTCAGTCCGAGGAGAATGGATTTGATCGCGTTGAGGTTGCGGTCGCGGCAGGTCATATGCGGGATGGGCTCGATGCCGAGCTCGCGGTGGACGCGCCCGGCAAGCATCGCCGCGTCCATACGCGCGCGCGCGATGGGATTATCCGCAATAGTAATGGCAGAAATGCCCGCTGCCTGCAACTCACGCACCCCGACAAGGAATTTATCTGCATTTCCGGTCTCCGGCGGGTCAAGCTCGACAGCGATGGGCTTCCCTCCGGATTTCAACGCATCAAAAAAGGGACTGAGCGGAACTTCCATCGGTTGGACGCGGGTCTCTTCGCCTTCCTCGTCAATCTCGCCCGTACCGTCCGCAAGTGCGGCACAAAGCGCACGGATATGCTCCGGCGTCGTACCGCAGCAGCCGCCGACAATCGAGATGCCATCGCGCACGATCGCGGCAAGACTTGTGCCGAAATACTCCGGAGCGCTCTCATAGAATGTACGTCCGTCGACAACGATCGGATGCCCCGCATTCGGCATGAGGGAAAGAGGCAGGGACGTCATCCCAAGATGATGAACCAGTTCCCGCATCTGCCGCACGCCATTTACACAGTTAAAACCGACGGCATCAATCGATCCGCTCTCTGCCGCCTCATGAATCAGATCCTCGGCGAAGCGTCCGTCACGCGTATAGCCGCCGGGCAGCGCAGAGAACGAGGCCAGGATGAAGGAATGGGGGCATACGCGTTTGATGTGTGCTGCCGTCTCGATCAAGCCCTCAATTGATGCGTTGGTCTCGAAGAGGAAGTGCGTCGCACCGCATGCGAGAAATGTATCGGCGAGGAAGCAATACTCTGCGATGATGTCTGTATGCGGCAGGCCCGTAACAGGACCAATGTCGGCAAATACATAGGCTCCGAACGGTTCTGCCGCGCGCGCTGCTATTTCCCATCCCGCACGGATGATACGCCGCACAAGAGATTCGTCGCCCTGGTAGACGATACGGTTTGCAGCGAAGGTATTGGTCTTGATCGCCTGTGCGCCTGCCTGCAGGTACTCCGTATGAATGGCCCCGACAACGGCAGGTGTCTCTATATTGGCGAGCTCAACACCTTTCCCGTGTGTATGTGTCTTTTGGGCGTAGTATGTGCCCATGCCGCCGTCAAAGACCAGCGGCTCTTTTTTGATGTGTTCTCGTATATCTGCGCTGTTTTGCGCCATCTGTATTCAGCCTCCCTGCCGCGCTATCCAAGTACGCGGCGCGCGATCTCGACAATGCTCCGCGCATCGCCAGCATAGTGATCCGCGCCAATTTCACGCGCATAATCCTCTGTCAGCACAGCACCGCCGACCACGGTTTCACATTCATGCCCTGCCTCATGCAGAGCATCGATGGTGCGCTTCATTGCTGTAACAGTCGTCGTCATGAGTGCGGAGAGCCCGATCAGTCCGACCTGCTTTTCGATGGCGACCTCCACCACGCGCGTAACGGGCACGTCGCGCCCGAGGTCGATAATCTGGTAGCCGTAATTCTCCAGGACAACCTTGACGATGTTCTTGCCAATGTCATGGATATCCCCTTCCACTGTGGCAAGGATGATCTTCCCTTTCGAAACGCCCTGCCCCTCCTCGGCAAGGCGGGCTTTGATGAGTTCAAGACCTGCCGTCGCGGCATTTGCCGCATTGATGAGCTGCGGGAGGAAGATAATTTCCTTCTCATAGCGGTCGCCCACAATATCGAGCGCAGGGATGACCTTCTCCTGGATGATCTCCATCGGCGCTTTCTCCGTGAGAAGCTTCCGCGTGATGCGCTCAGCATCATCACTCAGCCCTCGGATGATCGCGTCCATAAGCGGGTCAACGGCGTCAGCGCTGTCTGCTGCAGCGGTCTGTACGGCATCCGGCGACTCGCTGCCCGTAATGCCAAGTTCCTTGCGTCGCCGTATCTCCGCCTGCTCCGGTGCAAAGCGTGCAATATAGGCGGCGCAGTCCACATCCTCACCAGAGACCGCGCGGAAGGAGATGACAGCATCCATGATCTCCTTTGTGTTCGGATTGACAATGGGGAAATCAAGGCCGACATGCATCGCCTGTATGAGAAAGTTTTCCGTCATATGCACGCGTGCCGGGAGGCCGAATGAGATATTGCTGACGCCGAGCGCACAATGCAGTCCGAGGCGCTCGTGCACCTCCCGCACGGCACGCAGGGTCTCCATTGCCTGATTCTGTTGGGCTGAAACGGTGAGTGTCAGACAGTCGATGATGATATCCTCACGTTCGATGCCGTAGCGCTCTGCCTCTGCGACAATGCGCTCGGCGACCGCGATGCGGTCTGCGGCAGTCTCCGGCAGCCCCTTCTCGTCCATCGCAAGGCCGAGCACAGCCGCCCCATAGTGTTTGGCAAGCGGGAAGATAGCGTCCATACGCTCGCGTTCACCGCTGACCGAGTTGATGATGACACGCCCGTTTGTCACGCGCAGCGCCGCCGCAATGACCTTCGGATTTGCCGAGTCGATTTGCAGAGGCAGATCAACCACGCTCTGTACGGCCTTGACGACATACGGAATAATCTTCTCCTCATCAACGCCCTGCGCACCGACATTGATGTCGAGCACCTGCGCGCCCGCTTCCTGCTGGGATATGGCGAGCTTCTTGATGTACCCGTAGTCCTCCTCAAGAAGAGCCTGCTGGAGACGCTTCTTGCCCGTCGGATTGATGCGTTCGCCGATGACATTCAGTTTTCCGTATTCAGCGACGCGCCCCGGCGAGGCGATGCCCTTGCGTTTCCTGCGCTCAGGCCGCTCCGCAGCGCCGCTTGCAACAGAAGCAGCAAGTGCCCGAATGAACTCTGGATTTGTGCCGCAGCAGCCGCCCATGATAACGGCGCCGCGCCGCGCGAACTCCGCCATCTCCCGGCCAAACTCCTCTGCCGTCATCTCATAGGCGCCCGTACGTGGATCGGGCAGACCCGCATTGGGCTTCACAATGACAGGCAGATCCGTCCACTCCATGAGCTCATCGACAATCGGCAGAAGTTCTACGGGACCAAGCGAACAGTTGACGCCGATTGCCGCAACACCGAGCGCGTCCAGTGTAACCGCGACAGACGGTACAGCTGCACCAAGAAAGGTGCGTCCATTCTGTTCGAAGGTCATCGTCACCCAAACGGGCAGCTTCGTATGTTCCTTTGCTGCGAGTACCGCCGCCTTTGCTTCATAGAGATCGGTCAGCGTCTCAAAGATGATGAGATCGGCACCCGCCTCCTCTCCCGCAACCGCCATTTCGCGGAAAAGTTCATAGGCCGCTTCAAAGGAGAGCGTGCCAAGCGGCTCGACCAGCTCTCCGATGGGACCGACATCGAGCGCAACACGCACCCCTTCCACACCGGAGTGCTCTGCCGCACGGCGCGCAATCTGGACATTTGCCCCGATGACTTCGGCGACGGTCTTGCCTGTTCCTGTGAGTTTATGCCCGTTCGCTCCGAACGTATTGCTGTAAATAACGCGGCTGCCCGCGGCGATGTAGTTCCGATGAATTTCCTCGACCACTTCGGGATGCTCTATGCCGAAGAGCTCGGGGCGCTCGCCCGGCGCAAGCCCCCGCGCCTGCAGCTCTGTCCCCATCCCACCGTCCAATATAATAATGTCTTTCATTCCGACTCCTTCACTCTCACGTACGGAATTTTCTTTACGTTTTTGCGCCCTCTCTGCACCTGCGCCCAGCCTTGCGGAAGGGGCAGCTGCGGAACATGAGACAGCTCTCGCAGTCCGGAGGACGATGCGGCTGGGGTGTCCGGGCGATCCCCATGATCGCCGTCACCGATTTGCGCGGCACCATGATCGTCGTCGGTGTCAGCGAGACCCCGATGCGCCGCGTCATATCGAGCAGGGCAAAAAATTTCGGCTGCTCCGAGATCGGCAGATCGCCGTACCCCGGACTGAAGCGATCGGTCAGATAACGCCCCTCTGCCTCCACAGCAGCGCGCATATCGCTCTCGAAATTATTGCAGATATTCTCGATCGCCGTACTCGCACACGCGTCCATGATGACAGAGTCCGCTGCATTCATGACCTCATAGCGCATCATCAGGCGCTCTACCCCAGGGCCGAGCGTCGCGCCGAAGAGAACAGCCTCCTCGCACGGCGCAAGCATACGCGGGATATCGCGGCCCTCAAATGTGACACCGAGCACGGCGCCGTTCTCCAACAGCACTTGCCGATAGGTCAGACGCGGGGTTGCCGCTGCCAGCACCTCATCCGTACAGCGGCGAATCTGCGCTGCGATGTCCTCTGTAAGCTCCTGCCCGCGAAAGCCGAGATACTTCAAAATTTCGTTCATATTCAGCGTTGTAAAACGCGGTTCAAACATACTCTCTCCTATTTTTCCTTTCCCCTCGGGGGAACTTGTGATATAATACAGCACTGTCATTTTATATGCTAAGGAAAAAATTATCAAGGGGGAAACGGAATGATAAAAGAAGCGATTCAAAAAGTCGTGGATAAGCAGGATCTCTCCTATGATGAGGCGTACGCCGTCATGAACGAAATCATGTCGGGCGAAACCTCTGCGGTTGAGAATGCCGCCTACCTTGCAGCACTCTCAACAAAGAGCAGCGGTATGGAGACGATTGACGAGATCTCCGGCTCTGCAGCGGCAATGCGCGCGCATGCCGAGACAGTCGAGCATGACATGGACGTGATTGATATCGTCGGTACAGGCGGCGATCACTCAGGCAGCATCAACGTTTCGACAACGGCCTCGTTCCTCGCGGCGGCGGCTGGGCTGAAAGTCTGCAAGCACGGCAACCGCGCGGCGTCGTCGAAAAGCGGTACAGCGGACTGCCTGGAGGCGCTCGGCGTAAACATCGACCAATCGCCCGAGAAAGTGCGCGAAGAGCTTCGCTCCATCGGTCTCGCTTTCCTCTTTGCCCAGCGCTACCACCAATCGATGAAACATGTCGGAGCGATTCGCCGCGAGCTCGGCATTCGCACGGTATTTAACATTCTCGGCCCCCTCACGAATCCGTCACGCCCTGCCTGCATGCTGCTCGGCGTCTACGGCGAGCACCTCCTGCGCCCGCTTGCAAAAGTATTGCCCGAACTCGGTGTGAAACGCGCGCTCATCGTCCACGGAACGGACGGCATGGATGAAATTTCGATCGGTGCTCCAACAATGGTGCGCGAGATCGCAGGAGGCAATGAGACTTCCTATGAGATACGCCCGGAGGATTTCGGCATTGCGCCCGCATCGAAAGATACGATTCGCGGCGGTTCTCCCGAAGAAAATGCTGCCGTCACGCGCGGCATCCTCGCCGGAGAAATCCGTGACGCACGCGCAGACATCTGTATTATGAACGCAGGCGCTGCGATCTATATCGGCGGCCGCGCATCCTCTATTGCCGACGGCATTGCTGCAGCACGACAAACGATCGCCGACGGAAGTGCCCTAAAAAAGATGAAGAGTTTCATCAAAATCTCGCACGAATGAAAGGAGTTTGCATATATGCAGACACTCGAACAGCTCAGTAATTTTGTTTCGCGTTATATGGCATTATTCGTCATTCTCATCGCGGGCATCTCCCTTTTTCAGCCGTGGACATTCATTTGGACAGTGCCGTGGATCACGATCCTGCTCGGCGTCGTCATGTTCGGCATGGGTATGACGCTCCGCTTTACGGATTTTAAGCTTGTCCTCCAGCGCCCGCGTGACGTATTCATCGGTACGGTCGCACAGTTCGGCATCATGCCGCTCCTCGCATGGGCGCTGGCACATGCCTTCGCCCTCCCGCCGGAACTTGCGGCAGGCGTTATCCTCGTCGGCACCTGTCCCGGCGGTACGTCGTCCAATGTCATGACCTACCTCGCGCGCGGCGATGTCGCACTCTCCGTCTCTATGACGATGGCGTCCACCATTCTCGCGCCGATTATGACGCCTCTTCTCACGCTCTGGCTGGCCGGTCAGTGGATTGACATCCCGGCAGAGAAAATGATGATCTCCATCGCGCAGGTCGTCATCGCTCCGATCATCCTCGGCATTCTCATCAACCATTTCTTTGAACGGCCCGTGCAAAAGGCAATCAAAATCCTCCCACTCATCTCGGTCATTGCTATTGTGCTCATCGTCGGCGGCGTTGTCTCAGCGAATGCGGAACGCATCATCGAGACGGGCGCCCTCATCATGCTCGTCGTCATATGCCATAACCTCCTCGGCTACGCACTCGGCTTCCTCGTCGCCAAAGCGCTCGGTATGAATATGGCGAAGGTCAAAGCCGTCTCCATCGAGGTTGGCATGCAGAACTCGGGGCTCGCAACTTCGCTTGCACTCCTCCACTTCGGTGCGGCAGCTGCCATCCCCGGCGCGCTCTTCAGTGTCTGGCACAACATCTCCGGCTCCCTTGCCGCCAATTATCTTTCGAGCCGAATGAAAAAATCCTCGTAAGAATTTCACAGTGAAAAGGGGCTGACCAATAAAGGTCAGCCCCTTCTTACTATATCCAATTTCTGCACCGGAATTGAATTAATGGTTGAACATGTTGCGCAGTGCCTGCTTGTTGACCTCGCGGTTCAGCTGAGCAAGATGCTGCGTCAGCTTAATGCTTTTCGGACAGACGCGCTCGCAGTTCTGACTGTTGCCGCAGCTCGTGATGCCGCCCTTTTCCATCAGCGCATTGAGGCGTTTCGGTGCATCGAACTTTCCGAGCGGATGCAGATTGAACAGCAGCGTCTGTGCCGTCGGCGCGGGCCCGATGAAATCCGACTGAGGTCCGACATTCGGACACGCCTCGAGGCAGCAGCCGCAGGTCATGCAGTGCGACAGCTCATAGCAAGTCTCAGCTGTATAGGGATTCTGGATCGGCGCATCCTTAACGTCCCATGTGCCGTCCACCTCAATCCAGCCGTGAATGCGCTTGAGGCTCTCAAACATAACTGATCGGTCAATGAGAAGATCGCGGATGACCGGGAATGTACGCGCCGGCTGTATGCGAATCGGCTGTGCAAGGTGATCTACCAGCGCGCAGCATGCCTGCTGCGCACGACCATTGATGACCATCATGCATGCACCGCAGACCTTCTCGAGACAGTTGCACTCCCAGACCGGAGGCGGAACGCGCTTGCCGTCGACGGTCACGGGGTTCTTCTGAATCTCCATGAGTGCTGCAACGACGTTGAGACCGGTACGATAGTCGACCTCGAATTCCTGCGTATACGGGCTTTCATTCGGTCCGTCCTGGCGCTCAATGATAAAACGAACTTTTTTCTGTTCTGCCATGACTGCTATCCTCCCCTACTCCTTCTTGGCAACGGCATAGTTGCGCGCACGTGCCTTGATGAGCGAATGCTCAAAATCCATGTAGCTGATAATCGGTTCCTCTGTCTTCGGATCGTAGTCTACGATGGAGGTCTTCATGAAGTGCTCGTCATCACGGCCATAGAAGACGAGCTCGCCGTCGGCATCGGTCATGCGTTCGCCGCTCTCGTCAAGCAGGATCTTGGCATGTGCGCCGCGGCTCTCATCGCGGCAGCGCGCCGCCTTCGTGACCGCCATCGCATAGAGAATCATATTGCGCAGCTGACGTACGAACATCGCTTCCTGGTTCGCCCATGTGCCATGATCCGTCACGCCGATGTCATCCCAACGCTTCAGGATGTCCTTGAGCTTTTCAAGACAGATATCAAGGCCCTTATTGTCACGCTCGATGGAGACGTAATCATACATGATCTCGCCCATCTCCTGATGGAGCTGATGCGCATTGACCGAACCTGTCATATTGCGGATTCTGTCGAACTCCTCAACGGCCTCTTTGCGCGCGCTCTCCATCTCTTCCTCTGTAAGGGCAGTCCCGAGCTCGCCGCTGCGGGCCCAGCGCAATGCCTCAGGCCCTGCGATAAAGCCCGAGTATGCCGCCGAGAGAAGCGAATTCGCACCAAGACGGTTCGCACCATGGTACTGATGGTCGCACTCACCGGCCGCCATAAGCCCCGGGAGGTTTGTATGGTGATTGCGGTCGACCCAGATGCCGCCCATCGAATAGTGCACGGATGGGAAGATCTCCATCGGTACCTTGCGCGGGTCCTGACCGACAAACTCCGAATACATCTCGAGGATGCCGCCGAGCTTGCGCTCGAGGTAGTCCGCGGGAATATGGGAGAGGTCGAGATAAACACGGCGGTCATTGTCAATGCCGAGGCCCATATGGACACAGACCTTGAAGATTGCGCGGGAGGCAACATCGCGGGGAACAAGATTGCCGTATGCCGGGTACATCTCCTCGAGAAAATACCAGGGCTTTCCGTCCTTATACGTCCAGATGCGCCCGCCCTCGCCGCGGCATGCTTCAGACATGAGACGGTTCTTATCCGAGCCCGGAATCGCTGTCGGGTGAATCTGAATGAATTCAGGGTTGCCAATGTGCGCGCCCTGCTGATATGCGGAGGAAACTGCCGAGCCGTTGCAGATTGTGGACGCCGTACAGCGTCCGAACACCTGTCCGGGTCCGCCTGTCGCCAGTATGACAACATCTGCCGGAAACGATTTAATCTCGTTTGAATTCATGTTCTGCGCAACAATGCCGCGGACAATGCCGTCCTTATTCTTAATCGCGCGGATGTATTCCCAGAACTCATATTTTGTAACCTTGCCTTTGACTTCCCAGCGGCGCACCTGCTCATCGAGTGCGTAGAGAAGCTGCTGACCGGTCGTAGAGCCCGCGAATACCGTACGCTTATTCTTCTGTCCGCCGAAGTTGCGCAGATCAAGCACACCCTCTGCCGTACGCGTAAACGGAACCCCCATCCGGTCAAACATCTTGACGAGCTTCGGCGCAGCCTCAACCATGCCTTTGACCGCAAGCTGATCCGCGAGAAAGTCACCGCCGTAGACCGTATCATCGAAGTGCTCATAGACGCTGTCGTGCTCGCCCTTCGTATCCATGCAGGCATTCATACCGCCCTGTGCGCAGAGCGAGTGCGAACGCTTCACCGGGCAATAGGAAAAGAGGTCAACCGTACCGCCGCCCTCGCAGACCCTCATCGCAGCGAGCAGCCCTGCCAGACCGCCGCCGACGATGATAACCTTATTTTCTGGTACTTTAGCCATTCTTACTCTCCTTTGCTGCAGTTCTCACATGAAATAGCTGCCCATGAAGGCGAGCGTAACAAGACTCATCAGCGTACAGAGGCTCATCGCAAGCGCATTGATCACAGACTGCGCGCGCGGCCCCTTTGCAATGCCCCATGTCATGCAGAATGTCGAAATCCCATTGCAGAAATGGAAGATCGCTGCAATCATGCCGAGCGTATAGAGCACTGTGTGTAAAATGGCATAATCCCCCGTCACAAAATAGGTATAGAGGAGGTCATAGTTAATATGTGTCCCCATGATGCCCTTTTCCCACACGCGCATATAGCCTACATGCCAGATGAGGAACGGAATGAGCAGCCATGCCGTATAACGCTGAACGGCAAACTGCCAGTTGCGGACGTAGCCATAATTGCCGGGATTGTTCTTCGCCTGCGCAGCAATATAGATGCCATAAATCGCGTGAAAGAGAATCGGCAGCGCGATGGCAAACACCTCGAGCCCGTAGAAAAGCGGACGCGGAATAAGATCCATCATGGCCAGCGCATCGTTGAAGGCCTTCGCTCCGCCTAGCACGGTCGAGTTTGTAAAGACGTGCTCAAAGAGGAAAACGCCGATGACGATAAGTCCGACCAAGGAATGCAGGCGCCGCATGTAAAAGGTTGTGTGGAACATTTCATACCTCCTAAAATATGTAGACCTCTGGAAGTGCAGCTCCGGAACATCTCCGGAGGCACTCCCCGAATGATTCGTCATGCGCCAAACCATCCGCATGCGTAGTCAAATCAAAGTTTGCGATAGGGTTTCTGTCCCATTTCATAGAAGTTATTGCCCTCGGAATCAATCACAACGATACAGGGAAAATCTTCGACCGTCAGCTTTGCGACGGCTTCGGGGCCAAGTTCCGGGTACCCTACGACTTCATACTTCTTCACAGACTTTGCGATGAGGGCCGCCGCACCGCCGACCGCAGCAAAATAGGTGGCGCCATGCTTCTTCATCGACTCGACAACGGCTGCCGAACGCGAGCCCTTGCCGACCATGCCTTTGATGCCCTGTTCCAACATCGTCGGAGTATACGCATCCATGCGGCCGGATGTCGTTGGGCCTGCCGAACCGATCGGGTCACCCGGCTTTGCCGGCGTCGGTCCAAGGTAGTAGACGATTTGATCGTGCCAGTCAACCGGCAGAGGTTCTCCTTTTGCAAGGGCCTCGGTCATCGCCTTATGCGCCGCATCGCGCGCACTGATGATCGTCCCCGTAATCAGGACACTGTCACCGGCCTTGAGCTTGCGAGACATTTCTTCTGTAAACGGAGTCGTAATACGGATACTGTCCGCCATTGAGCATTCCTCCCTAACGATAATACACAGTGTCAGAGCACTCGATGCGCATGCCTAAGGGCATGGCAGCAGATGGTCACCGCTACCGGAAGGCCTGCGATGTGCGTTGCCCCCCATTCAATATTCACGGCAAGCGCGGTGGTCGTCCCGCCGAGCTGGGGACCAATGCCCGTCTTGTTGATCATCTCGAGGAGCTCATTCTCGAGTTGTGCATACTCCGGCATCGCATGCCGCTGATCAATCGGCCGCGTAAGCGCCTTCTTCGAAAGGAGTGCCGCCTGATCCATCGTTCCGCCGATACCGACACCGACCACCTCGGGAGGACACGGATTCGGACCCGCATGCTGGATGATCTCCATGACAGCATTCTTTACACCCTCAACACCATCTGCAGGAACCAGCATCTTCACCCCGGACTTGTTTTCCGAACCGAAGCCTTTGGGCGCGATCGTAATGCTGAGCTGATCGCCGGCAATGATCTTTGTGTAGATCACACCCGGCGTATTGTTCTGTGTATTCTTTCGGTTAAAAAGGGGCTCCGCAACAACCGATTTGCGCAGGTACCCTTCCGTATATCCCTTTGCAATTCCCTCGTTGATCGCATCCTCCAAGAGGCCGCCGGTGATATGGAGATCCTGCCCGACCTCCACAAACACAATGGTCATCCCTGTGTCCTGGCAATATGGACGATCCTCCTCACGCGCGATCTCAGCGTTGCGAATGATCTGATCCAAGACAATCCTGCCGACGGGCGACTCCTCGGTCTCTCTCCCCTTTTTTAACCCCTTATAGACATCATCCGGGAGATAGTACGCCGCTTCTTTGCACATCTCGGCGACGTTCTCTGTGATTTCTTTTGCGCTTAGCTCTCGCAAAATAATCCCTCCTATAAATATAACTTATACACAGGTTGATTAGACTATATCATATTTTTTTCTTGCTTTCAAGTTTTTCAAATAGAGCGTAAAGCCTTGAGAAAAGTGAATCTCATTCAATTTTAGGAGATATTTTTTACGCTTGGCCGCGCTTCATTTTCTATATTGTTCTTTATCGTTTCTTTCACGTATTACATTGGATAATAAAAATTATGATCCCGTTTGCACTGTATTTCAAGTCATATATCAAATGTTTTTTATCTTTTTAGCGAATGCGAAGAAGTTCCACCTGCGGAACTTCATGTTCATGCAGCTCCACAAGCATAAAAGAGCCTCTCCGCTCATCGCGCGGACGTGCAATGCTCCCCGGATTGAGCACGGTCACATCTCCGCGTTCTTCGAGCGCCGTGTGCGTGTGTCCGTAGACTGCAATATCCGCCCCTGCTTCACGTGCCGCCGCGGAAAGCATCGCTGTATCAAAACGCACGTTAAAGAGATGCCCGTGCGTGAGAAAAATGCGGTGGCCAGCTGCCTCCACGACCGTCTCCTCATAGATGCCGTCCGCGTAAACGTCACAGTTGCCGAGAACGCGCTCCACACGCTTGCCTGTCAGTTTCTCCAAATCATCCGCATCCGGGGCGAAATCCCCCGCATGCAGCCAAAGTTCCACCGCAGCTGCGCCGGGTACGGCAAGCATATCCTCAAATACACGGATATCTCCGTGACTGTCACTCACAATTCCGATCTTCACGATATTTCCCTTTCTAAAATGCAGGACGGCATGAGGTTTCTCCTCATGCTAAGTCCCCCCCTGCACTTTCCTCATGGCAGACAGAGGCAAAGGCACGCTTCCGTTATCTCGTGCGAAGAAATTTTTCGAGCTGCACCTTCATTCTTTTCAGGGCGGTGCCGCGATGACTGATCTCATGCTTTTCCTCGCACGTAAGCTCCGCCATTGACCGACCGTCCGACAGATAAAAATATGGGTCATAGCCAAAGCCCCCCGTACCGCGTGCCTCAGGCCGGATATAACCGGAGCAGGTTCCCTCTGCCGTGAGTTCATGCCCGTCCTCGAGCGCAAGCACAAGCGCACAGTGATAAGCAGCGGCAGCATTCTCCTCGCCACATATCCGGAGGTCCGCGATGAGCTTCGCATTATTCGCCGCATCGTCACCGTGCATGCCCGCATAACGTGCCGAACGGACACCGGGCGCACCGCCGAGCGCCTCCACGGCAAGTCCCGAGTCGTCAGCAAGCGCTGCCAGCCCCGTCTGTTCTCTGTAACAGCGTGCCTTAATGCACGCATTCTCCATAAAGGTCGCGCCGTCTTCGACAGGTTCTTTGATCTCCGATGCATCCGGCAGGATCTCATGTATGCGCGAAAGCGGCACAAGGCGTACAGGCAGCCCCGCAAAAGCTTTCTCCATCTCACGCACCTTGCCTTCATTCGACGTGGCGATAAGAATGATCTTCTCCACCTTATCCCTCCCGTCCCGGCAGCCATGACAATGTCTCGCCGAGCGCTGTCTTCTGATGTTCGATCAGCTCTCGGATACCTCGTTCGCCGAGATCGAGGAGCGCATTCATCTCCGCGCGCGAAAATGAACGCCCTTCACCTGTCCCCTGCACTTCGACGAACTCGCCCGCCCCCGTCATCACGAGGTTCATGTCAACCATCGCGCTGGAATCCTCCTCATAGCAAATATCGAGGAGCGGAGTTCCTTCCGTGTCAATGCCGACGCTGACCGCCGCTACATAGTCGCGCACGGGAAAGATTCCATGCTTTGTATAGAAGGTCGCACATGCTTCCACAAGTGCAACAAAGGCCCCCGTCACAGATGCAGTCCGTGTCCCGCCGTCCGCTTGAAGAACGTCACAGTCAATATGGATGGTCCGCTCACCGAGTGCCTTCATGTCGACCACCGCGCGCAGGGCACGCCCGATGAGTCGCTGAATCTCCTGTGTTCGTCCCGACTGCCGGCCGCGCACAGCCTCCCTTGCCGTCCGCTCTGCCCCCGCTCCGGGGAGCATGGCGTACTCCGCCGTGACCCACCCTGTCCCCGAGCCTTTCAAAAAGAACGGTACACGCTCCTCTACCGTTGCTGCGCATACAACACGCGTATGCCCAGTCTCAACAAGGGCAGAGCCGGCAGGATACCGCTGATATCCGCGCTCGATGTGCACGGGGCGCAGCTGATCGGTACGTCTCAGATCTCTTCTTGGCATGCTTTTCCCTCTTCCGTCATTCACTTATAAAAAAGAAAGCAGGATGTTTGCGCTGATGCGGAGATTGATCTCCTGCAAATTCTTCCTGCTTTCCGCCTTTTCTTATGTATGTCGATGCATTTACTCAGCACGATGCGCCGCCTGATACTGCCGATAGTTTTTTACGATGCAGATCGGCGTTTTTTGCGAAGCATTTCCAAAGGGATTATCCAGCAGCAGCTTTGCTGCAAGCGTTCCGTCCACGCTGTCCGACACGCCGACCACGCGGGAACGCTTGAGGTCATTGACATCCGCTACCATCGCGCCGAATGCTCCCACACGCTCGCAAATGCGTGCAGCAACCCGATCCGGCTCGGCAGGACCGTAGACGATCATCTTATCGAACGGCGGCATCGTCCCCGTCACATCGTCAATCAGAGCAGCTTCCTTCCCGCCCCACCGGTAGAATAATCCGCTCTTTCCGACGAGCTTGCCGAGGAATCCGGCAAAAAGTGCAAAAAGGACGCGCCATGTTCCCTCCACATCCATCAGCGCCTGCATTCCATGCGGACTTGCGAGGCTGCCGTAGTCCGGGATAAAACGGCATGCGAAGCGGGCGGCAGCGGAGATGTTCAGCTCCTCGGGACAGACGATCCGCCCCTGCGTGATCGCGACCACACTCTCGGCGCAGCAGACGAGATCGTCCGCAGTCACCCGTGGGCCGGCGTAGGATTCGATCACGTCCGCAATATCGTCCGCATCGGTCAAGATCCGCGTTGGAACGGGAAGAATATCCAGCTCAGCCATTCTTCTTCCCCCCTTCCCGGGCAATCGCAATGCCGGCAAGATCTGCAATTTCCTGCGCTGCAACCTTCAGCATCACCTTTGAATAATGCGCAGGAATACGTCCGGTCTCCTGGTAGATGAGGTCGAGCCGCAAGTCGGGTAGATGCGCAATCGCCTCTTCAAGAGAATTTCCTCTGCGGCCCTCAATGGAAACCTTGAGTACGAGATGGATGCGCGAATGCTTCTGAATCAGCACCGCCTCAAAGTAATCGTCCTCACGCGGCACGCCGGCAAGCTCCACTTTGCCGCGTACAAGCGCGCCGTCATACTGCTCATAGGGAAGCTGGACGCGCAGAAACGCGTCCATGATCGTCCCACACTGCTTTCCCTCATTGGCAAATGGGATAGTCGCCCCGATCACGAGATGCTCCGCCGTGTGTTCGACAAGAGAAAACTTCGTCATCTCGCCGACCTTCGGCACGATGATCTCCGTGCCGAGATAGGCAAAAACCGCCCGCCGACCGATCTCCGCGACAATCAGCAGGACGATCAGTAAGTGTATCCACCATCCAAGTTCAGCTCCCAATGTCCCGTCCCTCTTTCTCTGCCGCCATCGCCGCCTCCAGCGGCTCATAGAAACGCCGCGGCAGGCGCGTGATGTGCCCGGTGTCGCGGCGCGTAAATACATTCTCCGAAAATCCGCACACGAGCATCGTTCCCGCCTCATTCAATATGCGATATGAGAACGCCATCTTCGCCTTTGTGAGCGCCGTACCCGTCGTCTCGATGACGAGCTCGTCATCAAAGCGTCCCGGCGCATGGAACTCTGCACTGACCTTCGTGATTGGGAATACATATCCTGCCTCCATCAGATCGCCCAGTGTGATGCCGATGCGCCGCAGGTAGGCGACACGTCCGATCTCAAACCAGCGGATGTAGTTCGCGTGGTGCACGACCTCCATCGCATCTGTATCGTAAAAATTCACCCGATGTTTAACACGGATCGGCATGAATGCTCCTTTCGTTTCGAGAATCTGAGATTCCTCAGACAATTTCCTCCATGCGCTCTGCACGCGCGAGATACCCCTCAATCCGTGCAAGCGCCTCCGCCCCCTCGACCAGCCGTCCCGACTCAAAGAAGGTGCAGTGCGCCTTCCTCTCGCCTGCAGGGACAGTGCGCAGATTCGTACGACGCGCCAATTCCTCTACCGTCCCCTCATTCCCGTCTACAAAACCTACTGTCTGCGGCATGATTTGACGCAGTGTATCTTTGAAATAATTAAAGTGCGTACACCCGAGCACAATCGCGGAATAGTTGATGAGGTCATACGGCGCAAGCGCACTCCGGAGATAGTTCTCTACACGCAGAGATACGAACTCTCTCTCCTCCGCAAATTCCACGAGACGCGGGAGGGCAAGAAGATCGATGCACCCGCCTGTGTCATACGCCGAGATCAGACGACGCAGCTTCTCACCGTTTACGGTGATAGGCGTTGCCGTCACAAGCACCCGGCGCTCCGTATCGCGCGCGAGCGCTTTCTTTACCGCAGGCTCCATTCCGATGATCGGCACCGCATAGAGCCGCCGCATCTCATCCACCGCAACAGAGGTCGCCGTATTGCAGGCAACGACAACAGCATCGGCCTTCTGTTGCTCAACGAGAAAATGAAACGCCTCGCGGACGAAGCCGCGCACGGCAGGAACGGATTTCGTGCCATAGGGCACATGATCACGGTCAGCGAAGAATAGGAATTCCTCTGAGGGGAGTACGCGCCGCGCGTGACTGAGCACAGTCAATCCACCAATCCCCGAATCAAACAGAGCGATGCGCATTGCCGCCTCCTCTTCTGCACCAACGATATTGTTCTATTATAGCAACTTCTTCTCCCTTTGGCTATATGCGGTTAGTACAACAAAATTCAGAGGAGTTTGCTTTTGTTATTATACCACCTCTTGAGTACACACGCAAAAAAGCCCCGGAGTCAAAACTCCGGGGCTTTGTTAGTTATTATCGTTAATGCTGATCTTCTATGCCTACTCCAAGAATACGATCGCCGTATAAAGGTCGCCCGCTACGAGATGGACGATCCCGCTCCGTTCATCGTACCGCTCAAATCCGGGGATGGACGCAATCAGGGACTCGTTCGGGCATTCCGACTCCATGAAGATGTCGTGAATCTTGCGCTCGATATCTTCTCCAATCGGCTCTCCGCTGCGAATTTCAATTTTCTTCATTTTGTTCCTCCAATCGTCAATATGGCGAGCGCTTCCGCTTTTTCTCTGACAAAGCGATTGCGCAGTCCGCCGATAACAGTACCACTCCCATTGCAGAAGCCGTTTGCACTCCTCCATACGCCGCCGTGAAGCCGCACGGAATCACATTCGGCGATGAGGAAGTCATAGATTGCCGCAATTAGGTCATGATCAAAATATGCGTCATCCACATAGGAAAGGTTCGGATGCCCGAGCTTCTCGCATGCCGTCTGCATAAGTTCAACGCATCCGCGCGGGCCGTTCTGCACCGCCCGTGAGAGGATGACGGCACGCATGGCGGTTGTGTGCTTGTCGGCGCAATAATTCTCCTTACAGAGCAGATCGGACGCGCGGCCGTAGTAATGATCCTTGATGTATGCGTCTTGGAGCATGCCAAAGTTGCCGGAGTCGATTGTGCCGATCTCCTTCCACTGGCGCTTAAATTCCTCACTATTGATCTCAAGTTCGGACAGGACGCGCCCGTAATTCGCGAGTTCGTCAACGGGATAGTCGCAGAGCCATGCAAGGAACTCCTTCACACTGCCCTGCGCACTTGAGAACTGATAGAGTCCGTAGCTCACGCCGCCGAGGTCTCCACTTCCAGATGACACGCACGCAGGATCTCCGCTGCTCTCGTACTTACGCGCAAGTACTGAGATTTTCTTTATGTCGTCCTGATCCAACTCCTGACGTATCCGTGTGACTTCCTCCTCATACTGATCGCTGTTCGATGGTGGATTTTCTGACGGCGCTCCGTAGCGGTAGTAATTGGCTTTCCCTGTGATCGTTCCATCGTCAAGGAGTGCTTGCAAGTTTACTCCTGGACATTCAGTTGCCATCAGTTCCCCATGTCCGACGATGTGCTCCCGATCGGTCGGTATGTCGTAGTCCTCGCAGAGATTCGCGATGAGCATCGCCGTCCGCTCGATCTGCGCCACTGTCGGCTGCGCGCTCGAAAAATCGCCGGACAAGTGGATGCCGACGGTGTGCGCGTTGTCCCCTTGTGCATGTGCTCCGATTGCCCAGACGGGGCGGCCGCGCTCGACTGTCCCATCTTTTCGGATTACGAAGTGGTATCCGATTCCCGACCATCCTTGATTTTGATGCCATCCGTGGATGTCTGCCGCAGAAGCATCGATGTCCGCCTGTCCAGTGTGATGGATGACGATCATATTTGTTTTCGTGCGCTTCGACAGCTCCCCAAATCTTAGATTCGTCTCCTTAATGTTGACTCTTTCCACTGCGCTTTTCTCCTTTCATGTTTTCCATCGGGTGACGAGTCTATTTGCCGAGAGCAACCCCGCCCAAAATAACGGCAATAATCTGCCATGTGGTGATCTTATTTTTTAGTTGCTTCTCCCGGCGTGCATGCTCCTGTTCATTTTTCTGAAATTCAAGGCGCGTACTTTGCAAGGATTCGTTCGCTCTCTGCAATGCGCTCGCGGCATTCTCGGATTCGCTCCCCAGTCCCATCAAGCGCTGTTTCAGCTGTGCGATTTCGCTTCTCTGCGCGCTCAATTCTCTCGATAGCTGTAAGGTTTCTCTCTGTGAGATTGTCAGTGCTTCTTTCGATGCTCTCAGCAGTTCTTGCAGCTTCTCCGATTGCTCCTTCAACGTTCTCATTCGCTCCTCGGATGCGGTCAGCTCCTGCCGCGCTTCGTTCAGTGCCTTGTTCGATTCGTTCAAGGCTACGTGCGCTATCTCCAAGTCCCGCGCGGATGCGTTCAATGCTTGCACCTGCATCGCGTTGTTCTCTTTCAGTCGCGTCAAGTCCTCGTTCGACATTGATACGCTCGCCTCCTGCGGGTTCTCGGTCGCCGAGCAGATACCATAGCCCGACGATACCAAGAACAGCAAGCACAAACACGCCAATGAGCATATAATTTTTCTTGTCATACATTGCTCCTCCTTGATTCTTCATTTTGTCCCCTTCTTGCTAATAACAGACCGCCCAAGAAATCCGATCAGCCCCGACGTGACGTTGCTGGATAGTTCGGGGGATCCGTAAAAAATGGACAGGATTGCCACGACGACAAGCCCCGTCCCGACCATCCAATCAACCGGAGGCAGTCGCTCCTGTTTCAACATATATCTAGTCTCCTTTCTTCTTTACAAGTGCTCCACGTTTCTTGACGAGCGCGACAAGGCCCTTTGCTTCCTCAATCCCCGAATTTTGCATATTCTCCAAAATGGATATAAATTCTGTTGTCGCAAGATATCCGATTGTTAGATTGCCTGCAAATGCCGGAAGGTGGGCATGCGCGAGCATAAAATCCAATACCAACGATGATGTAACTACGCCGATGTAGGTCAATATCTTATGCGCAAATCTCTTGCGCATCTCCTCGCTGCGGATATAGCCAAGTCTCCGTGCAATACGGATACCGCAAAACGCCTGCCAGAGCGTTGGGGATTCCGTTCCATGGTCAATGATACATTGACGAGAGAGTGACAGCCATTTCGTGACGAGGTCCACGACGACCAACCACGCAAAGGCGATAAATATCTGTGCGTGCTCCTGCGCCGTGATTGATACGATGCAGGATATGGCAAGTTTAACCGCCCAATCTTTCTGCAAGCGTTGCAATACCTGCATCATAATATCCACGCTCCTTAACTCCTTTCCGTGCGCAGAAAAGCCGCCATGTGTCATGACGGCTTTTCTGCGCACGCTATTTTATCCTGTGGTGTGTGTGACAACCCATTCTGCTACCTTCTCGCGGTACGTCTCCTGTACAACGGGAAGATTCTTCGGGTTGTCCTCCGGCACGAGCACATATTTCCCCCCCTTCACGAGTATGCCGTATGCGACGACCACCCAACTGTAGATGACTGCTGCCATGTTACTCACCTCCTTTCAGTTTCGCCTCGAGCGCGGCGAGGCGCGTCTGCATGTCGATCATGCCCTCCATGACGGCAAGCTCCGTTTCGGGGATGGGCTGCACGTCCTGCACTTGTGGCTCCGTTTCCTCGGGCGGTGCAGGTGTTGGCTCTGGTTTTGGGATCTCGATCTGCTCCCACTTGCCGCCCTTGTAGCAGAGATCATAGCCCTCCTTGGCAGCGGGTGGCTTGACCTCGGTCATGTTGCCGGGGATTTGCCATGCGCCGCTGATCGGGCTGCGGTCGGTGTCGTCAAGCGTGCGCTCACCGATGTACTTGCCATCGGCGGCGTAGGCGTAGACTGTTTTTGTCATGTCGTACCTCCTCAATATTTGATCTGTGCGATCAGTGAGATCGCCGGCGGCTGGACCGTTGCAGATGCACCATATATAGGATTGGATCTACTTGCGTCAATCCCTAACTGTGCGTAATTGTGTGCCTCTGTACCAATGCTCGCACCGTTGGAATCAACCTGTGTTAAAGTTACCGCCCCACTACTGCTAAACGTCGGTGGATTGATGCCGCGCCGTTGGCTTTGATGTACCCGTCTCTGAGTGTGGGACGCAGAATGATGTCGCCCACCCTTGCGCCGTCGCGCACATCGTCGACGATCCAGACGGCATTGCCATCCGTGATTAGTTGCCCTGCTTTAGTTGTCATGTATTACGCTCCTTTCGCGCACTCAAAAAGCACGCCGTGGAGCGTGCTTAGTATCTGATGATCGGGATGAGTTTGATTGCGGGCGGCTGGACGGTTTTGCCGCGTCCGTAGACGGGGTTTGACTCTTTCGCGTTAAATGTCCACTTGTTGTGCCCGCCCCAATTACCTTGGATATAGCTAATGTTATTATGGTCTTCTATTATTGTCGAAAACGCATTATTTTCCCCCTTTACAAAGCCTCTGTTGTGACCTGCCCACAACCAACCGCTTATATTCGGCAGCCCAGGCGCGACACTCGCACCTGCGCCATCCCCCGCAAGCTGCACCATCCGATCTGTCCAGTTTGGCAGCACCATCGTTGCTACATTATCACCGCGCCCGAACAGTCCCGCATTGGCGGTCACATCATCCGTCCAGAGGTTGTGCTTGTTTGCCAGTGCTACAAGGCGCGGATAGTCCGCCCTCTGCACTGTCGCGCCATTACACTTGACGTAACCAGCGGGGAGATAGAGAGGGCCACGCACCGCTCCGACGGGCGTGCCGTCGCGCAGGTCGTCAATTATCCACACGACCATACCGTCAGTGAGTATCACCCCCCCCATTTTGAACCATTTGTTCTATTTGTGTTGGAAGGGTTGCAGCAGTCGTACCCGCCTTGACGCATTCGAGCCGCGCCCACGAGGGCAGAGACTTGTGATAGGCGATGTCGCCGACCTGATAGGCACGGCTACGTTGGAGGATTGCGATGCCCGAATCACTGATAAGCGTCACAATCGACGCGCTGAGATGCTCTTTTGCGATTGCACCGTTTGCGATGTGGTCACCTGTGACGCTTCGTTTAGCGATTTTCTCCCCCGTTACCGCCTCATTATGGATTTTTGCCGTTGTAACGCTTCCATCGGGGTGGTCGAGCTCAGAGGCGGTACGGTGGTCATTCATCATCTTCACTGTGACAAGCCCCGCTGGTGATATTACAGCGACTACATTTGCCATGTTGCTTGTCACAAGCTCAAACTGATAGGTCAGCGTCACGGGCGATTGCGCGTTTTTGTTCGGCATATCGTCAGGGGCTGTGTCAATTCCCACCAGATACAGGATTTCTCCAACGTCTGGATCGTTCGCATACAGACCCATTTCTGTGACGGAAAATGCGCTTTCGACGTTGGAAGATGATGCGATGCCGACGACTTCGCAGATGCGATCGTCCTCCGCGCTCACGTCGCACGAGCTAATCCCGAGGACGAGCTGCGGACTTTTGAGATCATTCATATCCTTGACCTCGCCGATCGCAACGTTTCCGTTGCCGATTTTGATTTTTGTCAGGGTGAGCTTACACTTTCCCGACTCTACCTTTGCGCGGAGCTGTTCACCCTTTCGTGTAAATTGATGCGTCGACCAGTTACTCACGTATTACGACCTCCTTATAGACCGATATTCCTACACCTTGATATGTTCCGCTGTGAATGATGGCATTCCTCGGGCGGGGCGGCATGATCCGATACGTCCTGTTTGTTGATACGGCTGCTCCGTGATACATCTCAATGCGCACGGGGCGCGAAAATCCAATGCTCTCAAGCCAACTTCGCGTGTTCTTGACAGTGTGAATGATGCGGATTACGCGATCGACATCCTCCGTGCGGATGGTTTCGGGTCGGATGAATCGCACACGGAAGTAGTACGGCCGCCCGCCATATTCAAACCACTCACTCACTTCGCCGCTCTCATAGACCATATGCAGCGCGAGTTCTACCGCCATCCGCGTTCCCTTGATTCGATGCATTGCAATCGACTGTTTGACTGCATTTCGCTTTTCTGCAATGGTCGTCAATTCCTCGTAGAAATCGACGTGTAGTTGCCACGCGAGGAGATCAATGACCGCCTCAGATAGCTCATCAATACGCGGCAGAATCAGTGCCTCCTTTATTGTAGCCGTGACTTTTTGCAGTTCTTCATCGAGTGCCTGCGCTGCCGCGTTTATTTGCTTATCTGCAAGAAGATTCGACGGCAGGATATCGAGCAGTGATACGCTTTTCAGGTCTTTACTCATCCTCTACCCCCCCAAATCTCACGTTGACATGATCGGCAATAGCGACCTGCTTTCTGTTGGTCGCCGTAAATACTGGCAACCTGATTTCTGCACGTTTTACCCCCGCATATCGCAAGCGATAATAAAGCTCGGTCGGGTTGATGTCCCTTCCGAGCCGTTCTTTCTGCGACAAGATAAATTCCTGGACAGCGCTCTCTGCGCGCGTCTGTATTGCCGCCGCCTCAGTTGCGTTGTTGTGATCAATGTAGTAGACGGCATCCACATCATACTTTATGCTTTCTGGCGTTTTTATACTCACTTTATCCGTAAGCGGACGAATCCGTCGATCATTCAACTGTTCGCGTACAAGCGTAAGGATTTCATCGCCTGGAAGAACTCCACCCTTGAGAAGCGTATAGATATTGACTTCTCCCGGTGCAGGGGTATCCGCGAACGCTTCCACAATAAGGGCAGATGCCTCTTTCGCGTGGTACTCATAGGCGAGCGTCGGCCCCGCTGTCGAAAACTTTTCCGGTGCTTCGTGGATCCGTTCGCGATAGTGATCATCGCCCTCTATGTTCGCCCCTCCCTCACTCTTCGTCGTATTCGACGCTGCCGCCCAAAACGGCGCAGGATCAACGATCCTGCTGATCTCACCCGGCAGATATCCATTCCCTCGCTCTCCGTTTTCGGTGCAAGTTGCCGTCGCCATGGCGGATAACTCTCCCGCCGAAATGACAGCGTTCTCGTTGAGTGCGAAATAGACGTTGTCCCCTGCTGTGATTCGCGCTCCTTTGGGGATGATAACCGCCTGATCACGGACTACCGATAGCGTAAGTTTCATTGTTGTTGTCGCGGGGGTGGCGGGTATTCGCTCCGTCCCGACAAGCGCGCCGATATGGTCGAGATAACCGCCCTTTGCGTACGCGAGCAGGTTCATCTTTGCCATTTGGTCAAACAAAAGGCGCTGCTGAATCAGCAGCGCCTCGATTCCAAGGAGAAATAATCGTAGTGGATCGGCTCGTGCAAGTTTCCGTTTAAGGAGCCCCTCCACGACCTCCAGTATGTGAATCTCCATCTCTTCTGGATTTGCATCCACAAATTTCAGATTCTCTAAATTCTTGAGTGCCATTTCTTCACCTCCTCGTTTTACTCGCTGACTTGCACTTTGATCGTTGGGCTAAGTTGTCCGCTCTCATCACCATCAAAGTCTATGGATTCGATGACTGCGCGCGACTCATAACGGCACACCGCGCGGAATATCTCATTTGTGAGATGTGCTTTCGCGATATTGATTGGACGATCAACAGCTGCACCGTCAATCCCAAATTCACGATCCATCGGCACGGAATATTTGACCGTGGATATAATCATACGAACATTTTGCAGGACTTCCTCGGCGAGTGTCGCAGGCATGAAGTTGATCGGCGCTATCTCGCCTCCGTTGATCTCATATATCATATCACAGTCCTCCTAAAATGGTACTCGCTATGTTGTACGCTTTCCCATATTTATTTACGAGGCTCTTCTCTTCTTTATAGTTACTGTCATCGTATTCTGTAAGTGTGAGCGACGGCGTGCATTGGAGTAGATGCCCGTCCGCCGTCCAATAGTGTCCCGCTTCCTTTATGCTGTCTAGTCTCCAATAACACTGCGAAACAGGCCTCCCGCCAATGATGAGCGGAAATACTGCGCCCGTGTCCCGCATCTTTCGCAGTTTCTTTAGTTGCTTTGTGACGTCGATGCTATGCGCCGCATCAAGAATAATGCTGAATGTCAGCTTTTCAAGTCCGGGGCCTCCAAACTGACTGACAGGCTTCCGCATGAGCAGCTCATGCTCTGTCCAACGCCCCGTGCTCTCACGCTCATAGTCCATCGGCGTGAGCATATAATGCGGTGAAACAACAAAGACAATATCGCCCATATATCCGATATACACGGGCAGTCACCTCCTTCTTTGGCGGCTGCGTCATCCTCCAATGAATACGTTTCCGCTGCCCACTGCGACGCTCCCGCCACAGGACACAGGATCGCCAATGCGTCCCGCAGCTCTGCCGTTGATGAAAACTGTTCCGCTTCCGGCGGCGATGTTTCCGCTGTGCGGCGGGTGTGCTGGACATCCGTGCGCTGGATATGTATCACCGACACGCCCTGCACCCTTTCCGTTGATGTATACGTCGTCGCTGTGGGATTCGAGTCCACACGGTGGGCATGCGTCGTGTCCTGTGTCATTGTCTCCTTGTCTTGTTGCTGCTGGCATGATATTCCTCCTAGTTCAGATCAATGCGCGGAGCGGTGAGCTTCAGCGACTTTGACGCGTGAATCTCCATCTCCCCGTTTTTATTTACGATATGTGCTCCCTCCTTTTGTTTCAAGTTATTCTGGCTATCCCGCCGTCTCCTCACTTCCTCTTGCGGTTGTTGTTGCCTTTCTATCGTGATATACTTGGCGCAGAAAGGGTGTGCTAACTTGTTTACTGATGAATTTTCCAGCCTCATAAACTTCATTACGACCATTTCGAATATGCAAACCGTCCTGTTGCTTGCAATAGCTCTTTTCCTCTCTCAAATCATGAAATATGTCCAGAAAACTACGGATGAAGCTATTGACGGCCTTCGAGAAAAATATTTTGATAACCAACTGAGCCGGAGGACTTTCTACAACTTCATCTGGATCGGTCTGTTCCTGACCGGATACTTTCTGTGCCCATTGTCTGAGTTGGGTGCCCGACTAATATTTAGCTTGTTTTTTGCTCTGTTCATGGGGTATCTCTGCGCGTGCGCAATGACATTCTCTCTGTCTATTTATATGCTGATCTACGATCTGCTGTCTTTGTCTGCGGCGATCAATACAGATAAGGACAACAGCGAGATACAGCCCGAACGTGATGAAGTTGAAGAACAGCATCCCCCCGATTAAATCAAAAATACTCATGCGCGCCTCCCATTGATCTTTTTCTCGTGCTCTATCAGCATCATTGTTGCAGCGACATAGAGAATAACGTTGAAACCTCCCAATAGACCTGCAACGATTACAACATCCATCCACTCCATCCCCTCACCTCCCTCGCCCTATGCGAGCTGTTTCTTCTCCTCCTCGCCGTGCTATAATGAGCACAGAAAGGAAGTGCTTTGAATGGGATATTCTCACAAAACCTGCGAGCGGCTCGTAATGGCTGCCGATAAGGGCGGCAGTATCACTTTTGCCCAGATTCGCAGGGTGTTCCCAGACCATGAAAGTTCGTTTTTCTATGACCTGATTGGCGATGCTTTTCAAACGCCATACCCCATAGCTATGAATCCAAATCGTAAAGCCATGCTCTATTGGGACGAGTGTCCAAAAGAATACATAGAAGGCTACGAGTTCAAGGATTCTGACCGATTCCAACTTTCCGTTATCGGATTAAACATTCGCGATGAGTGTGTTGAGCGGATGAAAGACAGAAAGCTCGCGCTGATCGCCGCCATCAGTGGAAGCATTGCTGCTATTGCTAGCGTAGCATCCCTCCTACGTTGATTGCCGTACACACAATAGCGATAGATATGAATAAGATGTTGAGTATGAGCATGATTCCCTGATTTTCAAACGTCCAATTATCAAGTCTCTCAATCATTTTCTTTATCCTGCTAGACGTGATTTTCACCTTCCTCCGTCTCAATCCACAGCTCGCCCTATGCGGGCTGTTTTTCTTTGCCGCCAGCGGCGGCATATAAATTTGTTGCTCCCGCCCCTCCGTGCTATAATGAGCGCGGAAAGGTGCGTGATACGATGTCATCACAGAACTACTACGAAACCGCACAAATCTGCCAATCCGGACATTTGATCACCAAACACTATGATCTCTATCCCGTCGAGCGAAAAGATTTTTGCCCAACCTGCGCATCGCCTACCATCCACGAATGCCCAAACTGTCATAAGCGCATACAAGGTTGTCTGCATACGTCATACCAAGTCCCCAACCTTGCAAGGCCGCTGGATTCCCTCGATCTTTATGAAACCTACCCCGAATATACCAACATAAACGAGTGCGCCAACATAGACGCTTCCTACGTTGTTCCTGCCTATTGCTATAACTGTGGACATCCATACCCTTGGATAAAGTCAACCCTGGACGAAGCAAATCTCCTGATTTCAATGTCAGAAGAATTGTCAGCAGATGAAATCGAGCGCGTGAACGAACTATTCCCCGACTTACTCACACAGCGACCTCATACCGTTTCATCCGCGATCACCATATCCCGTATCCTATCCGATGCCTCCCCATTCTTGCGGGATTCCTTAAAAGCCGGCATCGCCGACAAACTCGTTTCCAGTGCCTTGAAGTTTCTTGGCTGGTGACATTCTTGAATGAACTTGATATTTTCACGGAACTCGGACAGTATTTCGACCGTTATGCTTCCTTTTTTCGCCTGTATCATGCTCTGAATCACCAAATCCCTAAAAACTATAATCATTGCCGCTTCCTTCATCTCCTCACCTCCTTATACGGGCTGTTTTTCTTTGCCGCCATCGGCGGCGGTCACATCCGCCATCTTTGCGCTGCGTCCGACCTCAAGCCCGCGCAGGAACGAGAGTGCCGCCGCACGCAGGATCTTCTCGCCCGTCGTCCCTGCGCTCCTCAGCGTGTCAACCATGCGATCCGCCGAGAACATATACGGCTCGTTCGGGATGCCAAGCTGTTCATTCTGAATCATTTTTTCTCCTCCTTGCCCTTTAGGACGGTTGTAAATTCATTAAATTTGGTATAATATTCGCAGTCGATTTCTTATTTGTATAGAAAGGATGTTTCTTATGATAGAAGAAGTAGGCGTGCCCGCCCTCGCGGTGTTTACCGCCGCTATGGCAGAAAAATGCGCAGAGGCTCCGGCAAGAACTATCAATCTCCTTTGGGATGCTGCGTTTGCCCCCTTAAACACCAAATTAAAGGCACGCATTGACCGTTATGAAAGAAATCAGTATCAATATGGACAAGACATACACAACTGCATCAAAGACATTCCGCCCGAAGCCATTCAAGAAGAACCCGACATCAGCTTGATTGGTCCCGCTCTGGAAGCCTCAAAATACTACGTAGATAAAGAAACTCCTCGGAAAATGTTCGCCCGTCTCATAGCAGCCTCACTCGATAAACGAAAAGAGGATTCCGTTCATCACGCATTTGTAGAGATCATCAAACAGATGAACCCTTTGGATGCAAGGGTTTTGTCCTCGTTGCATAATTCAATAACCCTGCTGCATTGTATATATCCATCGAAAGATCGTCTCGATAAGCCTCAGCTAGTATCTGATATATGTATCTCTGACACCTTCCCCGAATACAAACAGAACGTATCCCTTGCTATAGGAAATCTCACCCGCCTTGGTCTGCTGGATATACCAACAAGGAATCTTGGCAGCGTGCGTGTCGGCGGCAATCAACTTGATATGATTGAACGGTTTAAGAGAACGTCGCTTTATAGGGAGATAGCGCAAAAGATCCAGTCATACTGCCCACCCGACAAAATCCGGGTGACAACCTATGACGCATATCTAACCCCTATGGCATTTGCTTTTCGTGGGATTTGCTTGTAAATTGCGGATCCTCTTGCAGCCTCTTCCACATGAACAGCCCCATCTGCAAGGCAAGCCACCCTGCCACGGTGACGTTGATAAACGTAGACACCAAAAACATCAATACGAGAAATACATAATGTTCCATCTCCATGAGGTTACCTCCATATCTCAATCCACAGCCCGCTCATGCGGGCTGTTTTTCTTTGACACCATCGACGGCGGTATCATCCGCCATCCGTGCGCTGCGTCCGACTTCAAGCCCCCGTGCGAACGAGAGCGCCGCCGCACGCAGGATTTTCTCGCCCGTCGTTCCCGCACTGCGCAGAGCATCAATCATGTGCTGTGTCGATGACACGTACGGCTCACTCGGAATGCCGAGCATTTCATTCTGAATCATTTTCTCCCCTCCTTGCCCGCCATCGCGGGCGTTTTCTCTACCTCCTCGCCCTGCTATAATGACCGTGAAAAGGGGGTGATCATTTTGAATGAAGCTATTTGGCAGGTTCTCTCGTTGCTTTTTCAAGGGGTTGTCGCTGGAATTATCGTCCTGTTCATCACGCATAAATTGCAGGAGCGAAAAGACCGTAGCCTCTTACGCAAGCATGCCCTGTTTCTGTGGCTTGAAATTCATGGGCATATTGCTATGTTGGAAGATATTCTCGAACACAACGCAATCCCGAAATTATCTTCTGATGCCGTCCCACTGTTCGATTGTCGGTCATGGAAATCGTCACAAATTTATATGACCGGTCTATCTATGAAGGAACTGACATTAATCGCAACATATTATCAATCTGCCATGTCCCTAAACACCATCATCTCCTGTTACGAAGGGCAACCACTAAACAAGACTAGCGGATTCAGTGTAAATACTACCTTGACCATGGCGCGCGGGGTGTTCGATCTCCTTGAAAGACATTGGCGGGTTTGAATAATGTTTCATACAGCCACTTGATACGCCCCGCCGCCCTCTCAGGCTGCATTCCGTACGGCATTCCGTTCGCTCGCCACTCCTCCAACTCGATTAGGAGAGTGGCGATTTCTTTCGCCTCGCCTTTGATGACAATTTCCATATCTCCTCACCTCCTCATGCGGGCTGTTTTTCTTTGCAGCCATCAGGGGCATTCGTTTCCTGCTTTGCCGCAAACTCGCTGAAATCATACTTGCTCGAAAGCCCCGCCAGAACGCCAAGCTCAAACTTCGTGATCTTCACTGCCTTCACTTTACGGGCAAGCTCCTCCCATTATTCTTTTGTCATATTTCTCACCCCCTATTTGTCTTTCACCAACATTATATAGCTTATTTTTGTCTGTTTCAATATATAAAATATTTATTTTGTCCTTTACAGACCAAAAAAGATGTGATAGACTGAATGTCGTAAGGAGGTGTTAATGGTTTATGGAATTAAAAGACAGGATTCGATATTTTAGGAAAAATATTAAGAAACTCACACAAGATGAGTTTCGCAAAGAGATAAACCTAAGTCGTTCAAATCTCGCAAGCATTGAGACTGGTGCTGTAAAAGTCACTGATCGCGTTATTGCTGATATTTGTAAAACCTTCAACCTTTCCGAGCATTGGCTTCGTACAGGCGAAGGGGATATGTACATCGAGAGTGAAACATCTCTTGTGGATTCCCTCACGAAGCAGATGAATATGTCAGCAGAGCAGAGGAAACTCATGGAAATCTTTCTAACCATGAGTGATGAAAAGCGCGATTCGGTGTCAAAAGCCTTCTTCGATTTACTAGATGCAGCACGACAACTGGATGCCGTCGAATCTGCTGCGCCGCCATCAGAATCCGCTGCCAATCAGCAGCACACCATGACGGCGGATGAACTGGAAGCCGAAGTCGAAGCCTATCGCGCTGCACTCATCGCAGAGCAAAAAGGGCAATCAGCATCCTCCTCTGGAAGCGCCGAAAAAATGGCATAAAAAAAGACCGCACCTAGGCGGCAATCCGAATATGTAAAATATACTTGACAGTTGAAACATCTCTATATATAATGGGGAGCAAGAGTAGTGCTGTTTATCCCTACGGGGAGCAGTGCGGGAATACCCTCTCCATTACGGAGGGGGTATTTTTTTGTGAAGCCATTTAAAACGATTGAGGAGCAAATTGAGCAGTTGAAGGAGCGTGGGCTTGTAATTCCTGATGAAGATAAGGCAAAGAACGTCCTCCTCAGCAATAATTACTATAACATTATCAATGGATACAGCAAGTATTTCCCGATGCAGGGTGACAACTATATCGGAAACACCACGTTTGATGAGGTATTGCATCTGTACCTGTTCGATGTCGAACTAAAGCAAACGTTTTTTCGAGCCATACTTGCGGCCGAGTTACATATCAAATCTATTTTTGCGCATCGTTTTGCGGAGCATTTCACCTCTATCCCCGAGCCTTATTTAGATGCAAATTGCTATGACCCCGGAAATCCCCTTGACGTTGGAAGAACGATTCAAAAACTAAAAGATATTATAGATGCTCGTAAAAAAGATCATTCTTCCAGTATTTACCATTACACAACGACATATAACAATGTGCCGATTTGGGTGCTTGTGAATTATCTGGATTTCGGGCACATCCGCCATATGCTCCAAAATGCACCGATACAAGTACAGAACGCTGTTGCGAAAGACCTGCGCAGCTTCATTACGCAAAACATTTCAATGACGGGATTCTTCCCGCCACAAACAATGCTCACCTTTCTCAAAAACATCAATGAGGTGCGCAATGTATGCGCACATAACAATCGCCTGATCGGATTTCGTTGCTATGCCGACGATAAATACTTAGCCCCCTTGCATCAAACGTATAATATCATGCCAAATGACAGCCGCAGAGATGCTTATTCAATTTATATCTCTTTGCAATGCTTCCTAACGAAAGATGAATATCATATTTTACATAATACCTTGCGTAAACGAATGAACAACGTATGCTATCACTTGCGTTCTATCGATCTCAACGGCATCCTGAAGGAATTGGGCTTTCCAAATGATTGGAATAAAAACGTGAAAAAAATCGTTCAGCAATCACAGTCCACCAAGAGTAAAACGAAGTGTCCCACCCACTATAACCGATGCGTAGACCGCCGCCGCCGATATCGTCCGTGGTGCAGTAGTCCCCGCCAAGCAAAAAAGGCGGTCAGCCTCATCTTTCGAAAACATCGCACGATATATCCTGTTCCACCTACGGCTGATGATTGATACTCCCAACCCATTCTTTTTATTCTCAGACAAAATAAGAGCCGCCCGTGCTGACAACACGAACGGCTCTAGGCTCGGCAGACGGTACTGACATACCACCCGCCCATCGAAACATCATGAAGATGCCCGAAAACGCAATTTCATTATAGCATCTTCATGGCGTATTTTCCATACGTTTTTGGAGGTGTATTTTTTATGCCGAAACGTGCGGCTCTCTATATCCGCGTCTCGTCTGAGGAACAGGCGCGGCACGGTCTTTCCCTTGGCGAGCAGCGCAAGAATCTCATGGCTTACGCACAGGAACACGGCTATGTCGTGGTCGGCGTGTACGCCGATGAGGGCGTTAGTGCCCGCAAGGCAATCTCGCGCCGCAAGGAACTGCAGCGGATGCTTACCGATGTTGATGAAGGGCGTATTGATATCATCGTTATCAAGTGCCTTGATCGGTGGTTTCGCAACGTCGCGGATTTTTACAAGGTCAAGGAACGACTGGATGCACGTGGCGTCGACTGGGTGTGCGCGACGGAGGATTTCAATACGACCACTCCGAACGGGCTTCTCATGCTCAATTTGAAGCTCTCACTCGCTCAGCACGAGAGCGATCAGACAGGCGAGCGTATTAGGTATGTGTTCGAGGGGAAGCGTGCACGACGGGAGGTCACGAATGCCAGCCTGCCAATCGGACTTAAGGTCGAGAATAAGCATGCCGTTCCGGACGAGCGTCTGCCGATTGCGCGCTTCCTTTTCGACTACATCGCGGCCGGCGGTTCGACGCGTTCCTCTGTCGCTGCTGTGCAGGCAAAATTCGGCATATTCCTCTCTACGATCATTGTTCGGAATCTGCTCCGGAACCGTGCCTATATTGGCGAACTGTACGGGATTCCCGACTATATGCCCGCAGTTATCCCACATGACCTCTTTTTTCGTGTGCAGGATATTCTCTCACGTAATGCAAGATGGGCACCGACGGGCAGTATCTATCTTTTTACGGGTCTGATCTGCTGTCCCGACTGCGGCACACGCCTGATCGCGACACGCGGCAAACGCAACGCACGCGGGGAGTTTCATGCGTATCAGTATAAGTGCAGGATCCACCGCGTCGGCAATCCGCCTCCTTGCGGGTTTTCTCGCTCGATCTTCGAACCAAAACTTGAAAATTATCTGCTCGACAATATTCAGCAGCTGATCCGCGAGCATATTGTGACGGTCGAGGAGCTGCGCGAGAAGCAGAACAGGGAGCGCCCGGAGACGCGTCTTGCTGCACTCACGGCGAAGCTGTCACGCCTTGAGGATGTTTTCCTCGATGGGATGATGGATAAAGAAAAGTACGCAGCGACCTACAAAGAGATCAGTCGTGAAATCTCCGAACTGTCCATTCAGATCAGTGAAGCCCCCGCCATCTCCCCCTCCCTGCGCGCGGTTGTGGACGATCATGACTTTCGCGCCACATACAACGCCCTGACACGCGAGAACAAGCAGCGCTTCTGGAAGTCTATCATCTCCTCTATTACATTCGATGACACACCCGAAACGCGATATCGGGGCGCATACATTCCATTCAAGGTTGTTTTTTTATAGCTTTTATTGTTGTACTAACGAGCATTTTCTCTATTAAAAGGCGCTGATAATTGAATATGTACAAATGCACAAAAAAATATATAATGTTCTCGAAAGGTGGTGTTTATTATGTCATTGAATGTATTGCGGGAGCAGATTCAAAAAAACATCGAAGATGCCCGGCAAGAGCAAAGACAGATACACGCCCAGATTCAAGAAAACGTATCTGCATTTAATGAGGAGTGGAGCAGATGGACAACGCCGCGCAAAATAAAACGGAGGACGCAAGAGAGGAATACCCGCTGATTGATTTTTTCTATAAAGATACGTACCGCCTAAATTCGCTGATTTCGCAAATAAATAATGGAGCCCTGCAATCCGTCACGACAATAAAGGACAACGCGCAGGGCTCTATTTTATCGACAAAGGGAAGTATCGGAGTACAAGGTTTTGTCAGTATCGGTTCTGATGACAACACTTCTAGGAGTACAAAGAACAGCGTTCAGGAGACAAAAAACCCTTTTGACGATTCTATTATACAAATGCTTGATCAATTGGGGCTTTCTCCTCAGTTAAGTTTTCCACAAAAGATATTTTCCAGTTTGCAAGTCGTGCAAGGCACAGTATCACTAAAAAATTACAAGATGTTTTCTGAGATTATCCCTGTTATCAGCAATCTCGCACCTTTCTTTGATGAAAAGATGAAGAAAAGGCATCAACTGGAGCAATATATTTCAATGCTGAAGAACAAGTCATCGAAATCCAGTGAAGAAAAGAAACAATTGAAGCAATGGGAAGAAGAATTTTTTAAACAAAAAGTCCTTACTGCATCCGAGGACGAGATCTTCAAAAATCTCCACATGGTCCTGCCTTTTTTACCGAAAGGCATCGGTTTTGAGGTTCGGTTGGATGATGATTCTATCCTAACAGGGAATCTAAAGTCAGAGTACCTCATCGATGCTGAGGAATCTATTTTTCTTAATTTCGGCGAAGCTCTTCCGCATCGGTGGAATGTGTTAGGTATCGTGGATTATAAAGATGACAATCTCGCAGATGATAATTCTAATCCGCTCGCTGCGCTATCAACGATAATGAAGGGGATTTCCTCTATGTTCTTCCAATCAGAAAGCAAGGCGACAGTCATTCCATTACTCATTTATCGTGATCTGAACCTTGAATGATATATCCTCACGAATAGCGTCACCCGCCATTGCTTTCAGTATAAGCGATTCCATTAAGACACCTTCTAAATTAGGTCTTTCATAGATAATTTAGGAGGTGTGTTTTATTTCAAAATGTATGGTCTCTATTATTGTACTAACGGAATGTCTCCCTTTGACAAATTCCTTCCACCCCTGCTATAATCGGTTCATTGAACTTTTGTAATATTTAATTACTTTATGGAAAGATTTTGCAGATGAAACGACGGCTGAAAAAGAAGGAATATGTCTTCGTTGCCTCGATGCTCTTCGGACTTGTCTTCGGCGCAGGCAATCTGATCTTCCCTGCAGCCATGGGTCAGCGTGCAGGCGCAGCGATGCTGCCGGCACTCATCGGATTCTGCACTACGGGTGTGGGGCTGCCGCTTCTCGCCATCGCTGCAATCAGCATTACCGCGAGCGAGAGTCTCTTTGATATCTGCGCAAAGGTCGGACGCCGCTTTTCCTATGCATTCACCTGCCTCCTCTATCTGAGCATTGGTCCTCTTTTTGCGATTCCGAGAACAGCCACGGTCTCCTTTCAGATCGGTATTTCTCCGTTTGTTTCGGCAGAGGCACAGGATCTTGGTCTTTTCATATTTACTTTCAGCTTCTTCACCATTGTCCTCTATTTCTCCCTGCGCCCCTCCGGCATCCTCATCTGGGTCGGCAAAGTGCTCACCCCGCTCTTTCTGCTCTTCCTCAGCATTCTGATCGTCACAGCAGTGCTGGATCCGATGGGCAGCGTATGGGATGTACAGCCGGAGGGACCATATGCAGAGCATGCCTTCTTCACAGGATTTCTTGAGGGCTACAACACCATGGATGTGCTCGCCGCCCTCGCGTTTGGGAATATTCTGGTCAACGCGATCAAACAGCTCGGGCTCTCCTCGCCAAAGGATCTCTCCTACGGCACAATCGTCTCCGGCACGTTCAGCACGGCACTCATGGCTCTGCTCTATCTCGCACTCACCTATGTCGGTGCACAAAGCCGCACAGTCTATGGCATTGACGCGAATGGAGGCGACAGCCTCTATCACATCGCATCCCATTATTTCGGCGCATCCGGCGGCATTCTGCTCGGCATTACGATCACCTGCGCCTGTCTTAAGACCGCCATTGGGCTCGTCACCGCATGCAGCACGACATTCTCCGAACTTTTCCCGCGCTCGCCCTCGTATGCAAAATATGCCGTTTTCTTCGCGTTCTTCTCGTTCGCCGTGTCAAACGTCGGACTCAGCCACATCATCGCATATGCTCTCCCTGTACTCTACTTCCTCTATCCCGCGGCCATTGTCCTGATCGTTCTCTGCCTGCTGGAGGGTGTGCTCGGATATCATCGCCCGCTCTTTGTCGGCACAATGATCGGCACCTGCACCGCCGCAGCATTTGATTTCATAAAGGCTCTGTCACCGTCCGTTCAGAGTGCGCTGCCCGGCATCCATCTCCTGCGCACGATCGGAGAGGCGCTCCCTCTTTCCGTGATCGGCATGGGATGGGTTGTTCCCTCGATCACGGGGCTCCTGCTCGGCAGCATCGTTCTCGTTCTGCAAAAAAGATGGGCCTATTGACGCAGAGGGGCCTTTTTGATAGAATGAATACCGCTGAATACGGAGAGGTGTCCGAGCGGTTTAAGGAGCCGGTCTTGAAAACCGGTGATGCGGCAACGCACCGTGGGTTCGAATCCCACCCTCTCCGCCATATTTTTGCAATCGAAAAGACGACTGCTTATGCAGCCGTCTTTTTTTGTACGAATATAAGTCGTTACAGCGTTCCAAAGATGCGGTCGCCCGCATCGCCAAGCCCCGGTACGATGTATCCATGTGAATTAAGACATTCGTCCACTGCCGCGACGTAGATCGGCACATCCGGATGATCGGCAGCAACGCGCCGGACTCCCTCAGGCGCCGACACGAGACACATGAGGATGATGTTCTTCGCTCCCTTTTCCTTGAGCAGCGCCAGTGCAGCCGATGCGCTTCCGCCCGTTGCGAGCATCGGGTCAGGAACGATGAGTGTGCGGTCCTCCACCCCGCTGGGAAGCTTTGCATAGTATTCGACCGGCGCAAGTGTCTCCGGATCGCGGTAGAGCCCGATATGCCCCACACGTGCGGCCGGAACGAGCATCAGGATGCCGTCGAGCATCCCAAGCCCCGCGCGCAGAATAGGAACGATGCCGAGCTTCTTCCCCTCGAGCATCTTTCCGCAGCAGGGAGCAACGGGCGTCTCAATCTCCACATCCCGCAGCGGGAAATCGCGCGTGATCTCGTATGCCATGAGCATGGAAATCTCCGAGAGAAGCTCGCGGAACTCCTTCGCCCCGGTCTCCTTCATGCGCATAATCGTCAGCTTATGCTGGATGAGCGGATGATTGACCAGATGGAGACTCGGGACATCGGACGGATGGAATATATCAGGCATGAGAGGGGCATCCTTTCTGCTAGAAAATCATTTTACATGTAGAGCGGATAGTTATCGCAGAGCACAGCGACGCGGCGGCGGGCTTCTTCCCGGCGCGGCATATCCGTCGGCGCATCAAGCACATATGCGATGATGCGTGCGACTTCGCGCATATCCTCCTCGTTGAAGCCGCGCGTGGTAAGCGCAGGCGATCCGAGGCGGATGCCGCTCGTGATGAAGGGGCTGCGCGGCTCGAACGGAATCGTATTGCGGTTCGCCGTAATGTTGACCTCATCGAGGATATTTTGCGCGTCTTTTCCGGTGATTTCCTTATTCGTAAGATCGACAAGCATGACGTGCGTGTCCGTCCCGCCGGAGACGATACGATAGCCGAGCCGTATCAGCTCATCGGCGAGAGCAGCGGCATTCTTTACAACCTGCGCGCCGTATTCCCTGAACGAAGGCTGCAGTGCCTCGCCGAGCGCGACTGCCTTCGCAGCGATGACATGCATCAGAGGGCCACCCTGAATGCCGGGGAAAACAGCTTTGTTGATCTTCTTTCCAATCTCCTCATCACGCCCGAGGATGATGCCTCCGCGCGGGCCGCGCAGCGTCTTATGCGTGGTCGAGGTGACGACATCCGCGTATGGAACGGGACTCGGATGCTGACCTGCAGCGACGAGGCCGGCAATGTGCGCCATATCCACCATAAAGAGAGCGCCGGCTGCCTTTGCGATCGTTCCGATGCGTGCGAAATCTATCGTGCGCGCGTAAGCAGAGGCACCTGCAATAATCATTTTCGGCTTGTGTTCCTTGGCAAGTCTCTCCAGTGCGTCGTAGTCGATGCACTCGGTCTCCCGATCCACGCCGTAGGGAATGACCTTATAATAGGTGCCCGAAATATTGACAGGACTGCCGTGCGTCAGATGTCCCCCATCCGTCAGATTCATGCCGAGAATTGTGTCTCCCGGCTGCAGGAGCGCAAAGAACACCGCCATATTTGCCTGCGCGCCCGAATGCGGCTGCACATTTGCCCAGTTCGCGCCAAAGAGCTCCTTTGCGCGGTCAATCGCCAGCTGCTCCACAACATCGACGTACTCACATCCGCCGTAATAGCGTTTGCCCGGATAACCCTCTGCATATTTGTTTGTGAGGACGCTGCCCTGCGCCTCCATAACGGCACGGCTGACGATATTCTCCGAAGCGATGAGTTCCAGCTTCGTCCGCTGACGCTGCAGCTCATGCTCAATCGCTTCGTATGCCTTCGGATCGACCTGATTCAACGCATCCATAATACTCATGCAAAGCTCTCCTCAATGATTCGTTTGCTCTTCGAGCGCCATTGTCTTCTCGATGCGGCGCGCATGGCGTCCACCCTCAAATTCCGTCCGAACCCATGCGCGCACAATCTCGCCCGCAGGGCCGAACCCCGTTACGCGGCCGCCCATAGCCAGCACATTTGCATCGTTGTGCCGCCGCGACATAATCGCCGAGTAGACATCCGTACAGAGTGCCGCACGGATTCCATCAATCTTGTTCGCTGCAATCGAGATGCCGATCCCCGTCCCGCAGAGGGCGATGCCGCGATCTGCCTTCCCTGCGATGATTTCAGCACATACCTTCTGTGCAACATCGGGATAATCGACTGCCTCCTTGCCGAACGTACCGACATCCTTTACACGGATATCACTGAACTCGTGGAGCACCATTTTGATCTCTTCTTTGAGCTCCACCGCTCCGTGGTCACTGCCGATGACTATATTCATGGGAATGCCCTCCTTTTTATGCTCCATATTCTCTGTTATTCTAGCATAAATCGCTGAAAAAGAACAGAGCCGTCAGCGCTGAAAGCGCGCACGAAATGCAAGCGACAGGAAGAAAAACAGCGACGCCGCCGCAACGATCGCCGCACCCGCGGCAATACCGAGATAGTATGCAGCAAATAGTCCGATCAGTCCGGAAAAGAGTGCCAATACCGTCGAAATGGCATGATACTCCTTCACGCTGCGCGCAAGATTGCGCGCAGCCGCTCCTGGGAGAACGAGGAGCGCATTGATGATGAGAATGCCGACCCACTGAATGCTCACAGCGACGACCACGGCAAGCAGAACGGCAAACGCCGCCTCAACAGCAAAGATAAAAATGCCCCTGCTCCGTGCCAGCGAGGAATTGACCGAGAGCAGCAGCAGACGATTAAAGAGCAGAATCCAGCCGATGAGGACAACGGCATCCACCGCAGCGAGTCCTGCGAGATCAGACGGTGTAATACTCAGTACATCGCCGATCAGCAGCGGGGAGAACTTTGAGAACCCGCCGCCGCGGCTCATAATCATAAGGCCGACCGCAATCGCCGTTGAGGAAAACACGCCGATTACCGTATCCGCCGACGCCGCTGTCCGATGCTTGATATAGGTGATGAGGAGAGCAAAGACGACGGAAAAGAGAACCAGTGACGTGATCGGAGAGAATATGCCGGCAATCGCACCAATCGCGATTCCCGTAAATGCGCCGTGTCCGAGAGAATCGGAGAAGAACGCCATGCGGCTTGAAACCACCATCGTGCTCAGCAGTCCAAAAAGCGGCGTCATGAGGAGAATCGCAAGAAGCGCATTTTTCATGAACGCATATTCCATCCACGAAAACGGAAGAAGCGTGTCCAGCACGCTGTAGATCAGTTCCATGCGTGCTCCTCCTTCTCTGCATCCGCTGCCTGTGCATCCAGATGCCGAAGATCCGGCAGAATACCGAAGATACGCTCCATCAAAGGGCTCTCAAAGACCTCGGCCGGCGTCCCCTCCGCCGCAATCCCACGGTCCATCAACACAACCTTGTCCGCATGGCGCGCAACCATGCCGAGATCATGAGAGATGAGGAGGATCGCGAGATCCTCCTTTGCCCGCAGATCGGCAACGATCTCATAGAACAGTGACAATCCGTTCTGATCGACCCCCGAGACGGGCTCGTCGAGCAGGAGAAGATTCGGCATGGGATCGAGCGCAAGCGCGAGCAGCACACGCTGAAGCTCACCTCCTGAAAGCGCACCGAGGCGTCGGTCCATCAGATGCTCCGCGTGTACGCGCGCAAGGTTCTCAGCGGCACGCCTGCGATAGCGGCGTGCAGAAAACAGCCACACGGGGCGCACAGTCAAACACGCCATGAAGAGATCCATCACCGTCGTCGGCGCGCTCACATCCAGGCGCAGATACTGCGGCACATAACCGATCACCGGATGGTCGGTATGTCGATCGCCCGCATCGACAAAGCGCAGACTGCCCGCATGGGGGATTTCTCCGAGAATCGCGCGCAGGAGCGTACTCTTGCCCGCACCATTGGGGCCGATGATGGCTGTCAGCTCTCCACAGTGAATATGCAGATTGACATGCGAAAAGACTTCAAACGTCCCGAACGAGACGCTGAAGTCTTCGATTTTGGTACAACAAAAATGTGCGCAGCCTTCGGCTGCTCCTCTGTGATGAAAAATATGCCTGAGCATGCGTATCCTTACTTTTTAATCCGTCAGTCGGCGAAATTTCCACGTGCCTGCCAAAATCCCGAGCACCGCATACACGAAGACAATGCCGAACGAAAACATCGAGAACGTTCCCGCTGTTCCAAGGCTGCGCAGGAGATGACTCGTATGCGTCAGCGGCAGGATCTCCACGAACCAGCGCACGACATCCGGCAGCGCTGCCGTCGAGAAGAAGGTTCCGCAGAGGAATGACATCGGCAGCAATACATAGAGATTGACCTGTCCCATCTCCTCATAGGTGGAGATATACATCGCCGCGAGAAAGCCGATCTCCGCAAAGATCATGCAGTTCATCGCGAGCACGAGGAGAAAGAGCGGCGTAATGGAAAAATGCGCCCCGAAGAGATAACTGAGTATAATGATAATCGCGGATGAAATCATCCCGCGCACAACCGCTCCCGCAATCTTGCCGATGACGAAAGCATCCGGACGAATGGGCGCGATCAGATACTCCTCGAGACTCCGGTGGTAAATGCGCTCTGCATGCACCGAGATAATGCTGTTGAAGCTGATGTTCATTGAATTCATCGCGAGCAGCCCCGGCACAAGGAAGTCAAGATAGGATCCGGCGCCGACATCAATGCTGCGCCCGAGGCCCCAGCCAAAGGCGACAAGGAACATGAGCGGCGAGACCATACGGCTCAGAATATATTTCGTCAGACGCCGGCGCAGCACAACCCAATCGCGCCAGAACACCGTCCAGATATCCCCCAGCATCAGAGTCCTTCCTTTCGTCCCGTCAGCTCGATGAACACGTCCTCGAGATTCGTCGGGCGCAGTAAAACGCGCTGCATCGTGTTCTCGAGTGTACGTGCATGGGCACGTGCTTCTTCACCGGTATGAAAGAAACGGTACATGCGTCCGCTCTCTTCGTCCCACTCCACGGCATAGCCCCCCAGCTGCTCGCAAAAGGCATGCGGCGTCTGCACATCAATCAGGCTGCCCCTATTGATAATGGCAACACGATCACAAAGCGCCTCTGCCTCCTCAATATAATGTGTTGTCAACAGCACGGTTACGCCGTTGCGAGCAATCTCGCGCACAATCGACCAGATGTGCCGACGTATCTGCGGATCAAGCGCTACCGTCGGCTCATCAAGAAAGAGCACCTGCGGATGATGGATCAGTGCGCGTACAATCAAAAGCCGACGCGTCATGCCCCCCGAGAGACGACGCACACCGTCGTTACGCACCTCAGTGAGTGCCATCTCCGCGAGCAGCTCCTCGATGCGCGCCGTACGCTGTCCACGCGCCATATGATGCAGGCGCGCATGCAGCTCCATATTGTCCCATACCGTGAGTTCCTGATCAAAGTTCACATGCTGAGGCACAACACCGATCCGCTCCTTAACCGCGCGCGCCTCCGTGCGGATATCCTGTCCGCCGATGCGGATGTGTCCGCTTGTCGGCTGCGTCTGCATCGTGAGCATCCGAATGATCGTCGTCTTTCCCGCGCCGTTGGGTCCAAGGAGACCGAACACCTCCCCGCGCCGCACAGAGAGGCTGATCCCTGCAACAGCAGTCTTCCAGTCCTTTTTCTTCGCCTCATTCGTATGGGGGAATTTTTTTACGAGATCCTCCATCTCGATCATCATAGATTCCATCGCAGCTCAATCCGCCCGAAATTGGATGCCCGCCATGAGGCGTGCCTTCTCCATCACAGCCATGACTGTTCGTGTCGTGTGCAGCCCCTCCTCTGCGCGCGCATAGTCACCGCGTTCAAAAATGTCCCGCATCGCTTCGAACTCATGCACCATACGGTGTTCATATCGATTCAGTGCATACGTCCGCGGTTCTTTGCCGCGCAGACCAACCGTGAATGAACAGAGTTCATTCGGGGTTCCCTCTGCATGAATCCAGCCGGATTCCCCCTGAATCATAAAGAAAGAGGGGCTCATACTGTCCTTTGCCGCCGCCGCAGAAGCAACAAAACCGTCATAGCGCAGCGTCAGTATCCCGGAGGTATCAATTCCGTTGAATCCGATGTTTGCCGCATAGGAAGCCGACTGCGGCCGGCCGAACAGAGAGATGATCAGCGAGAGATTGTAGACGTTCAGATCATAGAGAGCCCCGCCGGAGAGAGACGGGTCGAATACCGGCGCGACATCACGGTCCAAATAGCGGTCATAGCGGCTGGAGTACTGGGAATAGTTCGCCTGCACAAGACGAATGAGTCCGAGCATCGGAAGCATCTCCATGATCCTCCGATAATTGGGGAGAAAGAGCGGCGTGACTGCCTCAAACACATATCGCTTGGCTGCCTGCGCACGCGCAATCAGCTCCTCCGTTTCCGCCAGCGTTGAGGCAAACGGCTTCTCCACAATCACATGCCACCCCGCTGCAATCGCTTGCCGCGCATAGTCAAAATGTGCACTGTTAACAATGCCGAGATAGACAAAATCCGCTTCATGCGCTGCCAGCATTGCGCCATAGTCGGTCGCCACCTGCGGCACGCCAAACTCTCGGGCCAGGGCGCATGCCTTATCTCGGCTGTGCGGGCGTGCACAGAGTACAGTGACCTCGATCCCATCTGCCTGATGCAGTGCAGTCAGCGCTTCCCGTGCGATCATACCTGTACCGACAACTGCCATCTTCATTTCAATGCTCTCCTTCATTTGCGGAATCTCGATTCTATACACAGCCGCCTCTGTCATCCATTTATTATAACAGGGTCATTCCATAAAGAAAAGGGTCTGCCGCAGAAGCAACTCCTTCCGCAGCAGACCCCTTTACAGCAATGTGAGAGAATGTGTTTCCCTTATTTCATCATTTTAAGGTGATCCGCATCCGCATCTTTTTTCCCCTGCAGAGCGTCCCACGCATCATTCGCACGCTCTACAAATGCAGCCCGAATATTCTTGTTCTCGCCGAGACCGTGCAGATAGGTATTCACCTTAAAGCCCTTGCTCTCAAGAATACTCTTGTGCGAATCCGAATCTTTGCCCGCCATATCGTTGTGTGCATGATCGCCCGCAACCATCATAATCGGCATGAGCGTCACTGTCTTGACATTCGCATTGTTGAGCTTCGGAACGACATCCTCGAGACTCGGCCACCCCTCAACCGTGTAGACGTAGACATTCTTATATCCGAGCGCATCGAGCTTCGCCTGAATCACGGAATAGTAAGCATTGGAAACATGCGGTGTGCCGTGTGCCATGAGGAGGAGAGCCTCATCCTTGCCAAGCTTCGGGAACTGGCTGGAGACGGCCTTGATGAACTCCGCAACGTCATCTGACTGCTCTTCCTGCCCCTGCCAGTACATAAGAGATGTCCCGCAGGTCATCGTTTTGAACTGTTCTTTATACTCATTGAACACAGCCTTGACATAGGAGTACTCCATTCCCGGAATGACGTCCAGCGAGACCAGTGCAATGCGCGAGTAGCCGTCTGCCTTGAGTTGTGTCAGCGCCTCCTCGGGGGTCGGATACTTCTTGCCCTCATTCTTTTCGATGCGGTCGATGATAATGTGGGAGGTAAATGCCGTCACAACCTTCACACCCGGATGGGCCGCCTGAATGTCACGCACGGTCGCCTCAATCGTCTTTTCACGCGTCTCCTTGAACGTCGTGCCGAAGCTCGCCACGACGATGGCATCCTTGTTCGCGAGATTCTGAAGCTGCGGATTCTCATACTTCAGCACACCGATCTCCGAAGCCTCCAAGAGGGCCGGCGTTGCTGTCTTGACTTCGGGATTGAGCTCATATGACGCCTCTGCCGGGCTGTATGAGAGTCCCAGGACCGCCGAGCATGCAAGTGATGCAGCCAGCATTTTCTTCCAATTCTTCATCCGAATTCCTCCCAAATAGATAAATAAAAGCTTTCCTGCCACAGCAAGAAAGCTCATAGTGTCCGTAGGATCTATGCATCGCCTTCCTGTCGCTCGCAGGTATGTGATGACAGGCAGCCAAACGGCGCCCAAACACACGGCAATCATTAAACAGGCAGTTCTCCTGGCTCGGTTCATCGCTCTCCTGCGCCTTCCCAAAAGGCCTATCCTCTCAGTGGCTTCCTGCAGGTTTGCTCCCCTCACAGTGGCGGGACCGCGCCGGCTTATCCGGCTTCTCTTTTAAGCACGCACAAATGTGCTGCACCTGTTTTTCATTAATTTAATTATATATAATATGCTACGCTTATTAGAATACATCATTATTCTTAAGTTGTCAATCATTTGATGCACTTATTTCGACGTATCTTCTTCCACATGCGCTCTCCATTTAGCGGGTATAGTGCCGCCGCCCTCTGCCGTCTCTTCAACATAGGTGTTGACGGCATCGTAGTTTGCGCGGACCCCCGATTTTGTGTTTCGGTACGTCACGGCGTTCGCCTTCTTCACTCCGATCGCTCCCGCTTCTTCGGCAGCATCGATATTGGCGCCGAGATAGATAAAATCCCAGCCGTCCTGTTCCTGTTTATCGGAGATCATCTCTTTCACCTTCTGCCTGGTGAATTCCGTGCTTGCATTCTCAAGGCCATCCGTGATGATGACAAAGATCACCTTCGTCTTGCCGCACTCCGTCGCTTTCGACCGCTCCATCTTCAGAATCGTGCCACCCACTGCATCGAGCAGTGCTGTTGTGCCGCCCGTCTCGTACTCCCGCTCCGTCAGCGGCCGAACATTTTGAATGTACCTTCGCGCATAGAGAAGATCCGTTTTGTCGTTAAAAAGCACTGCCGTCACGCGCACATCAACGCCGAGCTTCTTCTGCTTTTCGATCATGGAGTTAAATCCGCCGATCGTATCCTTTTCAAGCCCCTGCATTGACCCGCTCTTGTCGATCACGAGCACGAGCTCTATGCGCTTCGGCTGCTCCATCACCTTCGGCGCATCATCGGTGCCCTTGGCAGCAGCAGCGGCGGCAAATGCCATGCACATAAGACAGGCGAGCACAGCGCATTGAATCCTCTTCCACATGATAAAATCTCCTCACGGCAGCGGTCGTCTACTCTTCCGGCGTGCGGGTGCCGCGATTGATGGTTGTGAGGCCGCGATAGACCGTGCTGATATCGAGATCATCCCCGCGTGATTCCATATATTTCTCCAGCTTGCGCTTGACCCGCTGCAGTGCATTGTCGATGGATTTCACCTGGCGGTGCAGATCGACCGCAATCTCCTGATAGGACTTGCCGTCGAGATAACTCATGAGAACACGCCATTCGAGATCGCTGAGGATCTCCTCCATCTTCTGCTCAATATCGACGAATTCCTCGCGGCTGATCACAAGTTCCTCAGGATCACTGATGCGTGCGCCGGAGAGCACGTCGAGCAGTGTGCGGTCGGAGTCCTCATCGTAGATGGGTTTATTGAGCGACACATAGGAATTGAGTGGGATATGCTTCTGCCGCGTCGCCGTCTTGATCGCAGTGATGATTTGCCGCGTCACGCAGAGTTCGGCAAACGCGCGGAAGGATGAGAGCTTGTCCTCGCGAAAATCACGAATTGCCTTAAAGAAGCCGATCATACCCTCCTGCACGATATCCTCGCGATCTGCACCTATGAGAAAGTAGGAACGCGCTTTGGAGCGCACGAAATTACGATACTTATTGATGAGATAGTCCAGCGCATCATCGCCCTGGCAGGCGCGAATGCGCGCAAGCAGATCCTCATCCGTGTACCCGTCATAGATGCTGCTCTCTGCAGATGTCTCGTCACATTCGTCCTCGTCCGAATCGAGGTCGTCTGTATCAATTGCATCCGGCACAGTTTGTTCCTCATCGAGCATGGATTTTTGCTTTTCACCGTAAAAAATCATACGATTGCTCCGTCTTTCAAAGGATTGCTTTGGAGAATCCGCCGAACAAATCAGCCGTTCCCGTACAAATGTCCCAGTTTTATTATACCTCTATTGCAAAACCTCCGTCAAGAGACAAAAGAGGACTGCAAGCGGCTCAATCCCGCTGCAGTCCTCTTTGCTTATATTGCATTACGCGCGTTCCCGAATAATGACCTTCTCTTCCCCATCCGTATCTCTAAGCAACACAGAGACATCCTCATGCGCTGCAGTGGGAACATTCTTGCCGACATAGTCGGCGCGAATAGGAAGTTCTCTGTGCCCGCGGTCAATGAGTACGGCGAGCTGGATCATACGCGGCCGCCCGATATCAAGAAGCGCATTTATTCCCGCGCGAACCGTTCTTCCGGTATAGAGTACGTCATCGACGAGCACAATCGTCTTTCCCGTGATATCAATCGGCATTTCTGTCGGATGTACAATGGGCTGATAGGAAAGCTCGTTGAGATCATCGCGATAGAGTGTGATATCGAGTATGCCGCGCGGGAGTTCACGGCCTTCGATCCGTTCGATCTCCGCTGCAATCCGTGCCGCAATGGTCACACCGCGTGTGCGGATGCCGACCAGGACAAGATTCTCCATGCCCTTGTTTTTCTCGACGACCTCATGCGAAATGCGCATAAGCGCGCGCCGAATCCCGTCATCATCCATGAGGACGGCCTTTTCCCTGAACTGTGTCATGCGATCAGCTCCTTATCTGCCGCTGCGCAGTGCGCACAGAATCTCCTCTATGTCCGCGGGCAGCGGCGCCGTAAACGCCATCTCCTCGCCACTGCGCGGATGCGCAAGAGTAAGTGTCAGCGAGTGCAGCGCCTGTCCCACAATTGCAAAGGGATTTTTCTTGGACGTGTACTTTGCATCCCCGACGAGCGGATGTCCGATGCTTGTCATATGGACGCGAATCTGATGCGTACGCCCCGTCTCCAAGCGACATGCAACAAAAGTATATCCGCCGAAACGCTCCAGCACCTCAAAATGTGTAGTCGCGTGTTTTCCATTTTCCCGGACAATTGCCATCCTCTTGCGGTCGGTCGGATGACGGCCGATATCGCCTGTGATAATGCCCGCACGCTCCGCAATATTGCCGTATACAATCGCACGATACTCGCGGCGCGCTTCTTTTTTCTGTATCTGCTCTGCAAGAGAGCGGTGCGCCGCATCATTCTTGGCCGCCGCCATAACGCCTGAAGTATCCTTGTCAAGACGATGCACAATACCGGGACGCAGTGCACCGTTGATGCCTGAAAGGTCCCGGCAGTGATAGAGAAGTGCATTGACGAGAGTCCCTCCGGAGATGCCTGCGGCAGGATGGACAACCATGCCGCGCGGCTTATTGACGACAATGATATCAGCGTCCTCATAGAGAATATCAAGGGGGATGTTCTCCGCACGGACGGAGACCTCCTCCGCAGGGAGGAGATCGCACGCGACGCACTCTCCTCCGCGCAGCTTATAGTTCGCCTTGCGCGGCGTTCCATCTATAGTAACCCGCTTCTCTTCGATCAGCCGCTGTGCATAGCTGCGCGACAGATCGGGCATCTTACGCACGAGGAAAACGTCCAGCCGTTCGCCCGCGCAGTCCGCACTGAATATCCCGCTCATCGGGGGAGCTCTTTCTTCTGCACGAAAAATGCCCAGAGAACGGCTGCTGTCCCAAGGACAATGGCGATGTCTGCGACATTAAAGACGGGCCAGATGCGAAAGTCGAAAAAGTCGACGACATGCCCCGTACGCACACGGTCGATCATATTGCTCACGGCCCCTGCCGCAAGGGCAACCGCTCCATAGTGGATGAGCGTCCCGCTGCGGCGCAGGCGCTCATAGAATGCAAGGAAGACCGCACAGAATGCTGCGGCCGTAACGAGAAAGAGCCATTGCTGGTACTCAAAGATACCGAACGCCGCTCCGGGATTGAGAACAAACGTAATATGAAAAAACGGCGGGACAATCGGAATACTCTCACCCGGCAGCATGGTCAGCTCCACACAATATTTGACGAGCTGATCAAGAAGTACCGTGCCGAAAAAGAAAAATGCCGCTTTCACGCGTCCGCTCATCACTTCCAAATATCCTTCCTGTTCCGTCCATTCCACTGCCCGCTGCAAAGTTCTCCGGCAGCTTCTAAAAGAAGCGCTTCAATACGACAACTGTGCGGCCCTTCTTTGTCTGTCCCCGCACCTCGGTTACCTCAACCCGCCCGCGTCCGCGCATCGAGAGAACATCCCCCTCCTTGATCGTCTTGGACGCACTGCCCGCACTCTGCCAGTTAAGCTTCACCTTATCCGCGGCAATATCATCCGCCGCGCGGCTGCGCGAGACGCCGAACCCCGCTGCAGCGACGGCGTCAAGGCGAAGGGAAGCAACCGTTGCACGAATCTCTTTCGTCCGTTCCTCACGCGGCGCAATCTCCGCCGTATCCTCCACCGTTGCTTTGACGCCGGCAGCACCGATCATGGTCAGATTATTCACGATGAAGTCCGAGAGCTTTGCATCGCAGAGAATCTTTGCCGCATCCGCCCCCGGCAGAATATCTCCGATTGATTCACGCTCAATCCCAAGACCCATAAGCGCGCCGAGTACATCCCGATGCGAAAGACGTGCAAACTGCCCGTTCCATGCAGCCGCCACGCAGACGATCCCAAATCCGTCAGGCGTTCCTGCAAAATCCGCATGGCGCAGCATCGCACGCTGACGCTCTGCTCCTGCATATCCGCCGTCGAAATCAAGCTGTATGCCTTCATAGTTGGCACAAATAGTCTCCGCAATTTCCTGGCCGTAGGGATCGAGAAAAGGGCTGATGCGAAACTTGCGCGTCTTTATAACGCTCTCAGCGAGATCGAGCAGACGGATCGCCGTTTCCTCTCCCTCGCTCCCCCGATAAAAGCGGAGAATCCGCTCCCTCTGTTCCGATGCCATTATCTTCTCCTTAGGGTAGGCCCGACCTTTTCTGTGCGTCAGTTCTTTCCAAGTTCTCTTGAACGTTCCGCCGCTGCAAGCACAGCCTCTATCAGCGCTGAGCGCACGCCCTCTCGTTCGAGTATACGCAGCCCTGCCGCAGTGGTTCCCGCAGGGCTTGTCACCGCCGCGCGCAGATCGGCAGGCGAGCTCTTCGCAGCGAGCGCCATCTGTGCTGCGCCAAGCATCGTCTGCGCCGCGAGCATCGTTGCCGTCTCTCGCCCGAGTCCCGCGGCGACACCGCCCTCAGCAAGTGCCTCGATCATAAGGAACACATAGGCAGGGCCGCTTCCGGAAAGCCCTGTTACGGCATCAAGATCATGCTCGCGCACCTCAACAATGCGTCCCGACGCGCCGAGTATACGCGCTGCGTACGCACGCTCTTCCGCTCCCGCATGCATGCCGCACGCAAATGCAGACATGCCCGCGCCGACGGCAAGCGGCGTATTCGGCATCGCGCGGATAACCGGATGTCCCGGATATGCGGCCTCAATCTGCGCAATGGGAAGTCCCGCCACAATCGAAAGAACGAGCGCCCCTTCATGCAGAAGAGGCGCCGTCTCCTGCATCGCCTCCGCAGCTGCGGAGGGTTTTACCGCAAGGATGAGTACAGCAATATGGGGCAGAAAATCCTCTGCCCCGACCTGTGCATGCACACCATAGGCCGCTGTCAGCACATCACATCGCGCAGCCTTGTGTTCCGATACGTGAATATGCGGCGGAGAAGTCGTTTCCTGCGCCGTCAGCCCGGCGATTATTGCCTCAGCCATCGCTCCGCCGCCGATGACGCCGATTTGTACTGCGTCACTCATAATGTTTTACCTGTTCAGCCATGACATATCATCCCCGAGGCGATGCTCCTCCTCGGAGTAGCTGACGTTGACATTGCTCGGCGCACAGAGGATGACATTGTTGCTGATCTTTTTGATATCGCCGTTGAGCGCATACGTCGTTCCGCTGATGAAGTCGATGATGCGGTTCGCAACGCTCTTCTCCGTCTTTTCAAAGTTGAGCACAACCGGCTTTTTCTTCTGCAGATTGACAGCCACCTGCTGCGCATCGTCAAATGTCTGCGGCTCGATCACTACGACATTCATGCGATATGCTGCGACGACATTGTCGATTGGCGTACCGCCTGCGGCTCCCGCAGGCACCGAAAACTCCGGAAATGCCGAGAGATTCGCACCTGTCTCGCGCGGGCGCGATGCACGTGCGCCGATCTCAGCAACAGGAGCACCCTTCTGCTCCTCGTTCTCCTCTGTCTCATCCTCCGGCGTAATGCCAATGAACTTCGTTGATATTTTCTTAAAAATACTCACTGATCCCTCACACTCCTAGGGTATATTGACGTGCACCAAAAATCGCAGTACCGACGCGCACCAGATTCGCCCCCTCCTCGACGGCGATCCCATAATCGTGGGTCATGCCCATCGAGAGGTAGCGGATGTCTGCCGTGCGCGGCCCCGCTGCCTTCATCTGACGAAACAGCTCATACATTTCCCGAAAGAGGGGACGACACTGTTCCACATTCTCATAATTCGGCGCAATACACATAAAACCCTGCAAGCGAACCGAACACAGTTCATCGATTGCCGCAAGCAGTTCATCTAAATCTTCCCGATAAACCCCGGATTTGCTCTCCTCGCGCGCAAGATTGACCTGCACAAGAACATTCTGCACCTTGCCGAATCTCTCCGCCGCTTTGTCAATCTCCTGTGCAAGGCGAACGGAATCCACCGAGTGGATGAGATCAAACTGCCGTACCGCCTGCTTTGCTTTATTCGTCTGCAAATGCCCGATGAGATGCCATTTGACCGCGCGTGCCAGCGTTCCCGCCTTGCTCAGCGCCTCCTGCACGCGATTCTCGCCGATGTTCATAACACCCGCGTCAATGGCTTTCTGCATTGCCTCTACCGGATGGTTCTTCGTCACGGCAATCAGTTCCACGGGTGTCTCTGCCGATACGCGCGTACGCCGTGCACGCGCTGCAGCGATCTCGGCACGCACGAACTGCAGCCGCTCATATATCATCGCGTCATTACTCATCTCAGCTCCATCACCGCCGCCAGCCGTCCTGTCCTGCCGCCCGCGGCACGATAGGAATAAAAAAAAGTACGATCGCACGATGTGCAGACATTTGCACTGTCGATATTGTTCTCCGCCAGCCCCGCCTCCACCAGCTGGATGCGGTTTGCCGCCCAAAGATCAAGATGGATCGCACCGTCCCGCTTCGTTAGGATCTCATTTGCATGTGCGGGAAATTTCGTGTAGAAACGATCCGCGACCTCCGGTCCGACGACATAGCAATCCGCCGAGATGGAGGGTCCGATGCCGGCGCATACATCGGAAGGCTTTGTCCCAAATTCCTCGCCCATACGCGCAATCGTCTTTGCCGCAATCCGCTGTACCGTCCCCTTCCATCCTGCATGGACAAGCCCCGCAGCATTGTGCACAGGATCATAAAGGAGCACCGGAACACAGTCCGCATAACAGAGCAGGAGCGCAACGCCGCTGTCATTCGTGATCATCGCGTCCGCATCTGCGCATGCATCGTCATAGTCGCGGGCGCCCCGCCCCGCATCACGCCGCAGAACACGCACAATCTCCGTGCCGTGCACCTGACGAATGGTACAGATACGCGCGGCATCCGATCCGATCGTACGCAGATAGCGCGTACGGTTCTCCCATACATGGGCAGGATCGTCTCCGACATGCAGCGCCATGTTGAGCGTATCGAACGGCACAGAACTCACGCCGCCGTGGCGCGCAGAGAACCCATGGATAAGGCGATCTTCGGGAAAAATATCGAGCTGTCCGCTCCAGAGATTATTCCCCATATGCCGCAATACAAAACTCATCCATTTATCCTTTCCGCACTGCGGCAAACGCCGCACCGCTCGCACCCGTTAAAGCATGCAGGCGTCGCCTTCAGCGCCCGTGCCCGCATATATTCCTGCCAAAGATAACGCTTTGTAAAGCCCATATCGAGATGCTCCCATGGGAGATAATCATCCCGCGCCCACGCCCGCATCAGATAATCCTCCGGCGCAAGCCCGTCTGCCTTCATCTCCGGCACAAGATCCTTAGCCCCTCTTCCTGCCGCCGCTCGGATAAGCGGCTCCGCCAGCCGACGATCACCGCGCGCAAGGATTGCCTGCACAAGCGCCTCCTTCGGAGATTCAAAGTGAACGATAATCCTCTTGCGGCGGCGGAGCGCCTGTACAATACGCTTAATAACGGTATCAAGGCGCTTCTTGTCCGCCATCGGCATCCATTGGAATGGTGTGAAGGGCTTAGGGACGAACGGATTGATGCTGAGTGTAAGTGTTCCGCGGCTCCCCTTTTCATCCATATAGTCCCGCAGTCTCTCCGTGAGATCGATGATCGCGTCGATGTCCGCGTCCTCCTCAAACGGCAGTCCCACCATGAGGTAAAGCTTGAAATTTGAGATGTGTGCCGCGGCTCCGAGATCAATAGCCGTAAAGAGATGATGTTCTTCAATTCCCTTATTGATAACGGCGCGCATCCGCGCGCTTCCCGCCTCAGGAGCAAGCGTCAGCGTCTGCAGTCCGCTTGCAGCAAGGGATTCAACAAGCTTCTTCGTCACGGAGTCTGCGCGGAAAGAGGCAACAGACATGGACAGTCCCTCTCCGAGAATAGAACGACAGAGTTCATCGATCTCCGGATAATCCGAAATCGCCGCTCCCATCAAACCGATTTTCTTTCCATGGGAAAGAGCTTCACGCACCTGCGCCTCAATGACAGAGAGGGAACGGTTGCGCGGGCGGCGGAAGCAGTAGCCCGCCATACAAAAGCGACAATGCCGTCCACAGCCGCGTGCCGTCTCGATGAGGTAAAAGTTGAATTCCGTATCCTCGGCAACGACGACCGTATGCGCAGGAACGGCATCAAGATTCTCTACCCACTGGCGCGATATGCTGGGCGGTGCTCCCGCTTTCGGCGCAAGCGATGCAATATTCCCGTCCGCACAATAGGAAGGCATATAGAATGCAGGGACATAGACACCCGGAACGCGTGCCAGGCGCAAAAGGAGTGCCGCCCGGTCCTCGCCTGTACGCACACCTTCATGATAGGCATCCATCAGAGCAGGCATGACAGCCTCCCCCTCGCCGATCACAAAAGCGTCTGCAATCTCTGCGAGGGGCTCCGGATTGAACGTTGCGCAGGGGCCCCCTGCAATGACGAGCGGATCATGCTCTGTGCGCTCAGCTGCACGCGGCTTGATGCGGCTGAGTGCAAGCATTTTGACCACGTGGAAATAGTCCATTTCAAAGGAAACAGCAAAGCCGATGACAGCGAAGTCTGCAAGCGGTGTCTGCGTCTCCACACTCATCATCGGCGTCTGTGTACGCTCGTAGCGCGAAATTTCGGTGCGATCAGGCAAGAATACGCGCTCACACGCCGTATCGACGCGCCGATTGAGGAGCTCGTAGATGACATGAATGCCGAGGTTCGACATACCGATGAAGTAAGTATTCGGATAAGCCAAAGCAAATCGTGTACGTGTGCCTTGCGGATAGCGGTAGTATCCGCGTTCCCGGGCAAGACGCTCCTGCAGTTTGCTTTTCAGCTGATAATCCAAATCCCACCGCTGCCTTTCGTTGTTGTCACTCCTTCCCCCGGTGCGCGCGCAATGTCTCCAGCTCCTCAATGAAATTCGTAATGTCGTCGAATTTCCGATAGACTGAGGCAAAGCGGATATACGCGACCTCATCGAAATCCTTCAGGCGCTCCATCACGATCTCTCCGATCTTCTCGGACGGCACCTCCGGCTCTGTGCTGTTGCGAATATCACGCTCAATCTCCGCTACGAAATTCGTGATCTGCTCCATTGAGATGTCGCGTTTGTCACACGAACGAATAATCCCCGTCAGCAGTTTGTCACGATTGAAGGGCTCACGACGGTTATCACGCTTTACAACCATGAGCGGCAGCTTCTCTACCACCTCATAGGTCGTGAACCTTCGTGCGCACTCGCCGCATTCACGGCGGCGGCGAATGGTCATGCCTTCGTCTGCTGCGCGGGAATCAATGACCCGGCTGTCCGGCGCCTTGCAAAAAGGACATCTCATTACTTTCATCCTTCCTCATGTGCCGTATATCACTGTTGATTTCTCGTGCCCTTGGTTCCTCGTGCATCCTTGGCCCCCGTCGCTCTGCTCTGTCCTTGCTGTGCAGCAGGAGCTTCCTGGGAGGGCGCAGGCGGGAGCGTATCCCTGAGATCCTTCGTCTCTTTTGTGAAACGCCGCTCTACGACCTCGCCCTCATTCCCGAATCTGCCAAGCTTTTTCCCGTTTGCCGTCACTTCAAGTGCGCCCGCATTGCCTGCGCGGATGATGATCGCGTCATTGGCCTGCCAGTTCTCGGTTCTCCCGCTTTCAATGATGCCTTCTAAGACGACATTGCCGTCAGCCTGTACCTCCATCCAACTGCGTTCTGTCAGATGCACGCTCACACGCACGTCCTGTGCGCTCGCCGCCGCTGTACGGGCGGCATCAGAGGCATCTGCCTCAGCAGCAACAGACGTCGGCGCAGGTTGCTCCGTTTTTGTCGGTGCAGGCGCAGCCGTCTCCTTTGCCGGAGAATTGATGGCAGAAATGAGAGCTGCACCGCCGCCCACAAGCGCAGCCAGCACAATGATGCCAAGTGCAAGCTTGCCGAATATCCCTGCATAGGACGATCTCCGCCCGCCAATGGATATCTGGGAGAGCGATTCGTCGCCGACGCTGCTCAGCGAAATACGACGCGGCTTTGTCTCCGGTTCTGGCGGTACGGGGGCAGGCGGAGCTCCGTTCTCCTCTGCAAACTGCTGGACCAAATGTTCCGCGTCCAGATGAAGAAATGCAGCATAATTGCGCACGAATCCCTTCGCATAGACCATACCGGGCAGTGCATCGATATTGCCCCGCTCAATATGCTCAATGTAAAGCTTGCGAATGCTCGTCCCTTCCTCAATATCCGCAATCGTCAGCCCCTGCTTCTCGCGCGCTTTTCGCAAGATGTCTCCGACCATGAGACTCCCTCCCAGACTTTTGTTACTCCCGGAATATATGCCTTCAATTATACACAAAGTATCATACAAAGACAAATTTTTTCAATACTGCTCCCCCGCAATCGCGATAATGCGGTCTGCAAAAGAAACAATATCCTCGTGTTTCGTAAAGCGTCCAAGGCTCACGCGGATCGACGCACGTATCTCCGGCTCCGAAAGGCCCATCGCCTGCAGAACATGAGACGGATGTGCGGCCCCGGCACTGCATGCACTTCCTGCCGATACGGCAAATCCCGCCAAATCGAGTCGGATCAGCATCGTATCCTGTGACGTTCCGGAAATGCCGAAGTTCAAAATGCCCGCGAGATGCGACTCCCTGTCCCCGTGAAAAGAAATGCCGCCGACCGCAGACAGCTTCGCGTGCAGGAACTCTGCAGCAATGCTTAGGCGCTCATTCTCCGCCGTCATCTCAATACCCGCAATCTCTGCCGCACACCCGCAGCCCACAATTGCCGCTGTATTCTCCGTGCCTGCCCGCATGTCGCGCTCCTGTGCTCCGCCGTACAGAAGAGGTGCAATGCCCGTCCCGCGCCGCACATAGAGTATGCCTATCCCCTTGGGTCCGCAGAATTTATGCGCAGAAAAGGAAAGCGCATCCACGTTCAGCGCGTTCACATTGAGTGGTATATGCCCCGCTGCCTGTACGGCATCCGTATGGAACAAAATACCGTGCGCGCGAACAAGTGTGCCGATCTCTGCAATCGGTTCTATCGTCCCGACCTCGTTGTTCGCCGTCATGATGCTCACGAGAATGGTTTCGTTCCGCAGTGCGGCTTCTACATCTGACGGGTCAACACGCCCCGCCGCATCGACGGGGAGATAGGTAACGGAAAATCCATTCCTCTCCAAGTAATGACAGGTCTCGAGCACGGCGGCGTGCTCGATCGACGAGGTCACGATGTGTGCACCGCGGCCTGCCGTGCGCTGTGCCTCTGCAATGCCGCGCAGCGCCCAATTATCGCTCTCCGTGCCGCCGCTGGTAAAAAAGATCTCCTCAGGAGACGCGCCGATAAGTGCAGCCGTCTGGGCGCGCGCACGCATGACGGCACGGCGCGCCCCCTGTCCGAACGCGTGGAGGCTCGACGGATTGCCATATATATCCGTCAGATACGGCATCATCTCTTCGAGCACGCGGGGATCAAGCGGCGTCGTCGCAGCATAATCGAGATAGATCGGCGCACTGCTCACTGGTTGCACCCTACGCGCTGACGGCCGCGGCGCATCAAATCGGAAAGTGCAATATTGTTCAGCACATTATTGATGTTGTCGCAGACTTCTTCCCAAATCTGGCGCGTGACACAGTTGCCGGCACGTACGCAGCTCTGATCGACGGCCTCGGCACTCGTCAGCAGGCAGTCCACAAGGGCGATCGGCCCCTCCACAGCGGTGATGATCTGCCCGATCGTCACCGCTTCGGGAGGGAGCGCCAGCGTATAGCCGCCCTGCGCTCCACGCACGCTCTCTACGAGCCCCGCACGCCGGAGCGGCGCCATCAGCTGTTCCAAATAGTTCTCTGATATGCCCTGCGTCTTTGCAATCGTCTTGAGCGGGACGACCCCCTCCCCATAGTGCAGCGCCAGTTCATAGAGTGCCGTCACACTGTAGCGCCCTTTCGTTGATAGTTTCATTGATATCCCCCGGATTGATGGGTATTCCCCATCAATCCCGACCATTCTGCTTTGATTTATCGTTATTATAAATGAGTTTCGTTTTCCTGTCAAAAAATCCGCAGATACTACTGCCCTGTCGACCCAAATCCGCCTGCACGCATCTCGCCGCATCCGGCAGCATCGCCGTCCACTGTCAGATATTTCGTGAAGATCCCCTGCGCGATACGTTCTCCCGCCGAGATATGCACGGTATCCCCGCCGTAATTGTAGAACGGAATGAAAATATGGCCCTCGTTCTCCATATTGCCGTAATAATCCGCATCAATGACGCCCACGCTGTTCATCAGCATAAGATGCTTCTTGAGTGCCGTACTCGACCGGATGTAGATGAGCAGCACCTCATCCTTCTGCATATATGCCTTGACTCCTGTCGGTACAAGGGCACATTCCCCGGATGCGATATCCACATCGGCCGCAGAGGCGAAATCATATCCCGTACTGGCCCCTGTTTTTCGCTCCGGCAAATGAATGCTCGCCGCTTTGTATACCGATACAACTTCAAATCCGCGTGTCTTCATAACCTTCCTTCCCTCCTGAAACGAAAAAACCGCCGCGCCGAATCATACCATTCAGTGCGGCAGCATATCAGTTCCTGTATTAAGATTCCTCGATCAATGCCTTTACCGGCTGCGCAGGAGTAATGGTCGAGACAGCGTGTTTGTAGATCATCTGCTGCTTCCCCAAGCTGTCCACAAGGATAATGAAGCTGTCAAAGCCGCGCACCGTCCCCTTGATTTGGAAACCGTTGACGAGATGTATCGTTACCGATATGCCCTCTCTGCGCACTTGATTGAGGAAATTGTCCTGCAGATTGATAATTTTTGCCGTCACGCCTGAGCGCCCCTTTCTCTTTCTTCCTTCCATGCACGCACATCTGTGAGGATGTGCTGCAGGAGCTCCGTCTCTGTCAAGGCATCTGCATCATACCAGCGAATATAGGGCATCCGCCGATACCATGTAAGCTGTCGCTTGGCAAAGTGCCGCGTCGCCTTCTGGATGGCGTCAACCGCCTCTGCTTGGCTCATCTCTCCGGCGAGATAAGCGGCAGTCTCCTTATAGCCGATGCCCTTCATCGCAGGTGCATCGCGCTGCACGCCGCGCGCAAGGAGCCCTGCCACTTCGTCTGCAAGCCCCGCCGCAAACATTTCCTCTGCGCGTGCGTTGATGCGCTCATAGAGACGTGCACGTTTCCGCGTGAGTCCGATGACAAAGGCATCGTAGGGCGTATCTCCGCCCGCAAGCGCACTCTCCTGTGAAATCCGCTCTGCACCGTAGCGTATGACCTCGATTGCACGAATAACACGCCGGAGATTATTCATGTGCAGGCGCTCCGCCGCACGGGGATCACGCTGTGCAAGGAACGCATGCACACGCACATTTCCTCTCCTGACGGCAATGCGCTCCATTGCACGGCGAAAGCAGGCATGCTCCTGCGTCTCGTTGAAGTCGTAGCCCTCGACGAGGGCCTTGATATAGAGCCCCGTCCCGCCGACGATGAAGGGCAGGCGTCCCTCACGCTCATGTGTCTGCACGAGCTCGGAGACCCGCGTCACAAACTCCGTTACAGAGAAGGATTCGTCCGCGTCCAGTACATCCACGAGATGATGCCGTACGCGCATGAGCTCCTCTTTCGTCGGCTTTGCACTGCCGATATCAAAGCCGCGGTAAAGGAGCATGGAATCGCCCGAAATGATATTGGTGCCAAGTTCCTCTGCAAGTCTCAGTGAAAGTTCCGTCTTACCCGCCGCTGTCGGTCCGAGCAGAATGAGAAGGGGCAATTTCTGACGGGTTGTCAAAGCTCAATCGTTTCGCCGGGAGCAACGATATTTACATGTGCACGCGTCATTGCCTCCGTGACCTCCTTATAGCGGTTTACCTCCTGTGCGATGACCGGCCACGTGTCGTAGTGGATGGGGATGACATGGCTCGCATTGAGCCACTGTGCTGCCTGCGCTGCATCCTCGAGCCCCATTGTATAGTTGTCGCCGATGGGCAGGACGGCATAGTCGATCGCATCCTTGCGGCCGATCAGCTGCATATCGCTGAAGAGTGCCGTATCACCGGAGTAATAGACGACCTTGTCGCCGATGTAGATGACAAAACCGCACGCGATCCCGCCGGCAACCCCTGCACTGTGCTGGGCAAACGTCATGCGCACCTTGCCGAAGGGCAGGTCAAGCGAACCGCCGGTGTTCATCGGATAAGACTGGATCGCGGAGCACGCCTGGCTCTCACACACACTGATGACCTCGGGGATCGCGACAATCGCCGCGCCTGTACGCGCCGCAATCGACGGTGCGTCACCGAGATGGTCTCCGTGCGCATGGGTAAGCAGGATGAAATCGCACTCCACATCGTTCGCCGCAATACTCGCGGTCGGGTTTCCCGTCAGAAAGGGATCGACAAGCACCTTGTGTGTTCCGTCATCGAGCAAAAAAGCCGCATGACCGTAGTAGCTGAATTTTACCATGGCGATCACTCCCTCAACTCCACTGCTGGTTATTATTGTTTATTATACGATATGTCGGAACAATGTCAATAGAAAAGCCGTTTCGTCCACAATATGCGTGGACCAAACGGCTTTTCGTTCCGGTGTGATTATGCGATGCTCAGTGTGAGCTTTTCTCCATTAATGTTCCAGTCCTTGCTCGTTCCTGCAGGCGCATCGTAGGAAACACTGTCAGCGAGCGTGACCGTACGGATAAACTCCTCATTTTTCGCAGCAATCTCCGTAAGCTTTGCGTTGCCCGAGAGATCAAGCGCGATATGGTCTGTCACCTCAAGACCGCATTCTTTGCGCATCGTCTGCACCTTGCTGATGATCTCGCGGACAAAGCCCTCCTCGATCAGCTCCGGCGTAAGCGTTGTCGCGAGCGCAACCGTTACGTCACCATAGCTCTGACAGTTGTACCCCTCCTGCTGCGAGACGGTCACCTCGACATCATCTGAGGTAAGCGCAACAGCGCCGTCTGCAAGGCTCAGCGTATAGCTGCCGTCCCTTGCAAGCGCTTCTTTCACCGATGCGCCGTCGCTCTCCTCAAGTGCCTTCTTGACTGCACCCATCTGCTTGCCGACCTTCGGTCCGAGCACGTGAAAATTCGGCTTCACATGGTAGGCGAGGAAGTCCGACATATCGTCACGGAAGGTCACCGTTTTGACATTCAGTTCATCTTCGATGATCTTGACGAAGAATTCCGGCAGCGTGTGCCCTGCCTTGACAAACATATCGGCGACAGGCTGGCGGTTCTTGATGTTCGCCGCATTGCGTGCTGCACGCCCGAGCGTGACGACTTCGAGGACGATCTCCATATTCTCCTCCAGCACCGGATCGATCCACGCTTCGTTCACCGTTGGGAAATCCGCGAGATGAACGGAGATCGGCGCGTTTTCATCGACCGAGCAGACAAGGTTGCGGTAGATGCTCTCCGTGATGAACGGCACCATCGGCGCCGCTGCCTTCACCGTTGTCACGAGCGCTGTATAGAGGGTCAGGTAGGCGTCTACCTTATCCGGTTCCATCCCCTTTGCCCAAAAGCGGCTGCGGCTGCGGCGCACATACCAGTTCGAAAGTTCTTCGACGAAGGACTGCAGCGCCTTTGCCGCCTCCGTCACGCGATAGTTTGCCAGGCAGTCGTCCACCGTGCGAACCATCGTATTCAGGCGGGAGAACACCCAGCGATCCATAACTGAGAGGTGGTCATAGTCAAGCGTATGCTGGGTCGGATTAAACGCGTCGATGTTCGCATAGAGGACATAGAACGCGTACGTGTTCCAGAGGGTCCCCATAAACTTGCGCGCACCTTCCTGCACCGCATCATCAGAGAATCGATTCGGCAGCCACGGGGCGCTGTTCTCATAGAAATACCAGCGGATCGCGTCCGCGCCGTGGCGGTGCAGGGCGTCCATCGGTTCGACCGCGTTCCCCTTGGATTTGCTCATCTTCTGCCCGTTCTCATCCTGCACGTGGCCGAGGACGATGACGTTCTTGTACGGGCTCTTGTCAAAGAGCAGCGTCGAGATCGCAATCAGCGAATAGAACCAGCCGCGCGTCTGATCGACCGCCTCAGAGATAAAGTCCGCCGGGAAATATTTCTCGAAGACTTCCTTATTCTCAAATGGGTAGTGCCACTGTGCGAACGGCATCGAGCCGGAGTCGAACCAGCAGTCAATGACCTCGGGCACGCGGTGCATCTCCCCGCCGCACTCATCGCACTTGAACGTGATCGCATCGATGTACGGACGATGCAGTTCGATGTCTGCGGGGCAGTCCGGCTGCAGGCTGCGCAGCTCTGCGATAGAGCCGATCGCATGCTCGTGTCCGCAGGAACATTTCCAGATGTTGAGCGGTGTCCCCCAATAGCGGTCGCGGCTGATGCTCCAATCCTGCACATGTTCGATCCAGTTGCCGAAACGTCCGTCGCCGATCGTCTTTGGGATCCAGTTGACCGTGGCATTATTCGCAACGAGCGCGTCACGCACAGCCGTCATCTTGATGAACCACGAGGCGTGTGCGTAGTAGATGAGCGGCGTGTCGCAGCGCCAGCAATGCGGATAGCTGTGGGTGAATTCGGGTGCCTTGAAGAGTTTTCCGTTCTTTTCGAGGTCGTCAATAATCAGCGGGTCGGCATCCTTCACAAAGACCCCCGGCCAATCTGTCTCCTCCGTCATCTCACCCTTGTCATTGACGAACTGGACGAACGGCATATTGTACTTGCGGCAGACGCGATTGTCATCCTCACCGAAGGCCGGCGCCGTATGGACGATGCCCGTGCCGTCCTCGGTCGTGACATAGTCGTCGCAAATGACGAAGAAGGCGTTATCCTGCACATCTTTTGTCGCAAAGGGATAAAGCGGCTCGTACTTGCGGTACTCCAGTTCGCTGCCCTTCATTCTCGCAAGGATTTCGTGTTCCTCCTGCGAATCGGAGAATACGCTGTCCATCAGCGCCTCGGCAAGATAGTAGACCTCACCGCGGGCGCGTACCTTCACATAGGTCACATCCGGGTTTACGCACAGCCCGAGGTTCGACGGGAGTGTCCACGGCGTCGTCGTCCATGCAAGGAAGTACGCGTCCTCATCTGCCGCCTTGAACTTCACGATTGCCGAGCGCTCTGTCACATCCTTATAGCCCTGCGCGACCTCATGCGAGGAGAGCGGCGTGCCGCAGCGCGGGCAGTACGGGACAATCTTATGGCCCTGATAGAGGAGCCCCTTCTTCCAGATCTCCTTGAGCGCCCACCACTCAGACTCGATAAAATCGTTCTCGTATGTGATGTAGGGATGCTCCATATCCGCCCAGAAGCCGACGACATCGGAGAACTCCTCCCACATCGCCTTATACGTCCAGACGGATTCACGGCATTTCTTGATGAATGGTTCGATGCCGTACTCCTCGATCTGCTCCTTGCCGTTGATGCCGATCGCCTTCTCGACCTCGAGTTCGACCGGCAGGCCGTGGGTATCCCAGCCCGCTTTGCGGAGCACCTTGCGCCCCTTCATCGACTGGTAGCGCGGCAGCATGTCCTTTATGACGCGCGTCAGTACGTGTCCAATGTGCGGACGCCCGTTCGCGGTCGGCGGCCCGTCGTAAAAGGTGAATGTTTCGCAGCCCTCGCGCTGGTCGACGGCTTGCTGTGCAATATGATTCTCGCGCCAAAAATCCGCAACGGCCTTTTCGCGCGCGGCAAAATTCAGATTGGTATCTACTTTCTCGTACAAAGAAAACCCTCCCGTAGCGTAGTCACGTCATTCTAGCACACGGAAGGGGATTTTTCAAGGAACAGGCGGCATCTGCCCAAGATTTCTCTTGCACCTTTATGCAAAGAGTGCTATAACCAACAATGAATATAGAAAGCACAAATAAAATCCACGCCAATTCGAGCAAAGGTTTTATCAGCGATTCCGAAAGGATCGTCGATTTACACAGCAGAGGGATATCATGTACGCATTCAAACATTTACTCACTGCCCTGCTATTATGCACGCTATGCATCATCCCATACACCGCCTCTTCCGCCGATACGAATGCAGACTACCGGGGTTATGTCTGGCGCATCGATACAACGGCGGGCAATGCGGCGGAGCTGCCGCACAATTTCCGCACGGCGGCATCGCCGTTCCGAACACGGACAGACGCGGCGAAGTTCGGCGTCGACCCGAACTACACTCCCTCTCGCGAGGGGCTAGACGCCCTGCCGCTCTCGGGAAGCGCGGAGTTCTCCGTCCCTGCCTTTCACGCGCTGCTGAAAGACCTGCACACGCGCGCAAAAGGCTCGATCTGTATCGTCGATCTGCGGCAGGAGTCGCACGGCTTCATGAATGGGAACGCCGTCAGCTGGTACGGCAAGCACGACTGGGGCAATATCGGCCGGACGAAGCACGAGGCACTGCGTGACGAGAACATGCGCATTCGCAGTGCACAGGGCAAGGATGTCGTGCTCGCGCACCTCGACAAGAAAAAGCAGCAAAAAAATCAGCAGACCGTCCGCGTCACGGCGGCGATGACGGAGCGTGAGCTGGTCGAGCATGCGGGCGTGCGCTACGTCCGTCTCGCCGTCACCGACCACAAATGGGCAGACCCACAGACCATCGACAAATTTGTCGATCTCGTGAAAAAAATGCCTGCGGACACATGGATGCACTTTCACTGTCAGGCAGGCAAGGGACGCACGACCAGCTTTATGGCGATGTACGATATGATGAAAAATCCCTCCGTCCCGCTGAAGGACATTCTCTATCGTCAGTACCTGCTCGGCGGAGCATACCTCGCCTACGACCCGACCACGCAGCATACACCGACGGGATGGGAGGATGCAGACTACCATCACAAGTCAGAAATGATCGCAAAGTTCTACGACTACGTTCAGCAGAATCACGAGGGCAACTATGCCGTACCGTGGAGTACGTGGCTGAAGAAGAATCCATAAGAGAATAAGAAAGCCCGCACATTGTATTTGATGTGCGGGCTTTCTTATTCTCTTACTGCGGCTTGATATGTCCTGTCTGGTAGGCATGCAGGAGCGCATGCAGGTCAGCGATCTCGTCGGCGATCGCGGCACCGCGGTCAGTATCGCGCACGAGGGAGCTGCGCGCCTGCAGCTCGACCGTCTGGGAGACAGACTCGATATCGCGGTTCTCGCGCAGTGCCTCGCGCACATTCGCCACGGTCTGATGCTGGAGGAGGCGCAGCCCGCGTGAGTTGTAGATGAGCGTGTAGCCCGAGATGCCTGTCTTCGCACGGAACGGCGCAGCAAAGCCGCCGTCGATGACGAGTGCACGTCCGTTTGCGCGCATGGGGCTTTCTCCCTTTTTCACCTTGACGGGAACATGTCCGTTGATGATATGCCCCCGTTTCGGATCGAGGCCGAACTCGGCAAGGACTCTCTCGCAAACGGTCTCGTCGTTGATCAGACGAAAATACGGATCGGACGGCTCTTCCCACGTTGACTCATCAGCGATGAAGGAGCGCTCAAACGTCGTGAATGAACGCCCCGAGGTGGGCGCGAGGAGGCCGCACCAGAGGAAGTACATGAAGTCCAGCCCCTCCTGCGTATGCTCATTCCACGCCTCCCGCGCCTTCTCCTCGCAGAAATCGAACCATGCACGTCCGCAGTATTCCTTCCCTTTATATACGATCGTTCGGAACTCTCCTGTCTCATCCAGCGGAACACAGGCATGAAAGAGCAGATTGCCGTTATAGCACATATACATGCTGCCGCGCTCATACAGATAGTTCACATGGCGCTGCAGCGCCTTGCTCTCAAGGAAATAGGAGCGCAGATCTGCAATGATGTGCTGCTCCTCCTCCGTGAGCTCATAGCAGTCCGCCCCATTATCAATTGTGGGGAAATAGGCACTCTCAAGCTCCACGCGGCGACCATTGCCGAGCGTAACATAGGAGGAGCTGTAATCGATCTTGTCAAGAAGCAGGCGGTCCCCCATCTGAAAGTCCGGATTACGTTGAATGAGCGCTCCCTCGAGTTTGAACATCATCATCGTAACGGCACGCTCCGCCGCCTTGATGGGGTTCTCATCAGGGTAGATGCGCGAGGCAAAGGTCGAGAGCGGACGCAGGCTGATCCCGTAGCCGCGCTCGAGGACATCCGTATTCCGATAGCGCAGTGAGTTGCGAATCACCCCCGCGATGCAAACCTCACTGCCGAGCGCCGCTCCCATCCAGAGCACGTCATGGTTTCCCCATTGAATATCGACGGACGGGTGCTGCATAAGAAGATCGAGAATACCGTCCGGACGATCGCCGCGGTCAAAGAAATCGCCGACAATATGAATACGCTCGACTGAGAGGCGCTTGATAAGCACGCTGAACGCCTCGATGTAGTCTGCGCCGCCGCCGATCTCCACAATCGTTTCAATCAGCTGTTTATAGTAGTAAAGCTGCGCCTCATCATGCTCTGGACGCGTGTTCATCAGCTCTACGATGACGGACTCGTAGCGTTTCGGGATGTAGTCGCGCATTTTATTTGCGGGGAATTTCCAACTCATCAGCTTCGTAAGTTCGAGCAGATTTGCCAAATTTTGCTGGTACCAGATCCCGGAGATCTTCCCCTGCACGGTCAGCTGTTCCACCTTCTCGCGCGGATAGTAGATCAGCGTGCAGAACTCTGCCTTCTCCTCATCTGTCATGCGCTCGCCGAAACAGTAGTCCACTTTCTCCTTGATGACGCCCGAACAGTTGTTGAGGATGTGAAAGAACGCGTCGTACGCGCCGTGCAGATCGCTCATAAAGTGCTCCGTCCCCTTCGGCAGCATCAGTTGGGACTGCAAGTAGACGATCTTCTCGTAGACAATCTCCTTCGTCGGATACTTTTCCGCCATCAATCTGAGCACTTTATCCTGTTCCGATGTCATCGGTATCATCATATCGCTTCCTCCTGCGAAATATTTTCACTCTTCTGCATTCTAACATCGAAACAATTTTATTTCAAATCAATCCGCCTTTTGCACGCAGAAATTCTTCGGCCACCGCACGCGGTTCCCTGCCCTCACTCTCAACAGCGTAATTCATCGCCGCCATCTCCTCGTCACTGATGGTTCCCGTCAGCTTTTCCAGCGCATCACCAAGCTCCGGATGACGCTCGAGCACCTCCGCACGCACGACATTGCCGCAGCGATAGGACGGGAAAAAGTTCCGGTCATCAGCGAGCACGACAGCATCCGCTGCGGCAAGCTGTCCGTCCGTGGTAAAGATGATCATCACGTCGATCTGCCCGTTTGCAAATGCCTGATATTTCAATCCGATATCGAGATCCGTCGTGCGCCCGAATGTTAGTCCGTATGCTTCGCAGAGCGCAGGATAGCCGTCCGCCCGCTCAAAGAAATCATATTCCGCGCCAAAGGTGAGATCGGGCGCGGCGCGGCGCAGGTCGGAATACCTGTGCAGATCGTATTGCTCGGCGATTTCTCGGCGAACGGCAATACCGAACGTGTCGTTGAAGCCGTACATCCCCGCCCAACGCATGTGAAAACGCCGCTCGTATTCCTCTGTGAGCTTTGGAAATAGTTCTTCGCTGTACTTTGTCTCTTCTTTGAGCACCATGTTCCATCCGGTTCCCGTATATTCCGGATAGATATCGAATGCACCGCTCTCCATCCCCGGATGGATATTGGAAGTGCCGCCGCCGACGCCGGCAGTAATACGCGCCTCGAGTCCCGTATTATGCTCAATGACCATCTTCAGTATCTCACCCATAATGAGCTGCTCTGTCATCGGCTTCGTAGCAATGTGAACGACATCTGCCCTGGCGAAGAAACCATATGTCACGCTGCTCACCGCAATCAGCACAGCCGCAGCTCCGGCATATGCTATGCGTTTCTTCCCGCACAGTCGCACCGGCTCTGCCATGCGCCGTTCCGCCCACCCCAGTACGCCGTCCACTACAAGAGCGAGGATGGCAATCAAGAGACTGCCCGCGATTGTGAGCGCCGTATTGTTCGTCGTAATTCCGCGATAGATTGCTACCCCGAGACCGCCTGCACCAATGAACGAGGCAATGCCCGCAAGTGCAATCGTCATCGTCGCCATATTGCGAATACCTGTCATAATAACAGGCATGGCGATTGGGAGCTGAACATGTGTCAATGTATAAAACGCTGAGCCGCCCAATCCGATCGCCGCCTCACGGAGCGATGACTGAACCTGTGTGAGTCCCGTATGCGTCGCACGTACCATCGGCAGGAGTGCATAGATCGTGAGCGCGATGATTGCCGAACGGTTGCCGATGCCAAAGAAAGGAATGAGAAAGCCGAGCATCGAAATCGACGGAATCGTATAGAGGAAGTTCACTGTCCCGAGCGTGGGTGCCGCTGCCCGTTCATATTTGTGAATAAGAATGCCCGCCGCCCCGCCGAGAACGATGGCAATGCCGATTGCCGCACCTGAAATCCACAGATGCTCGATCATGAGCTGGAGGAAGAACGCACTGCGCTCCGCAAAGATGGAAAGAACTGCCTGCAAGAGTTCCATACCGTCCCTCCTTTTCAAATGTAATCTATAATATCACAATAATCTTATTGTATCACAGAAATCAATATAATACAAGAAGCCCATCCCCATACAGGAGAGGGGTCCGGGTTCTATACGAGCACAACAGCTTTGCCGAAGCCATCACGCCCCTCAAGCCAGCGGTGCGCCTCCGCAGTATCTGAGAGGGTGAATACACGCTCCGGCCGGACGGGAACTTTATATTGTCTGATGTATGCAAACAATTCACTCAGATGCTCCTCACGCACATTACCCGAGTAAAAGGAGGTGAGATAGGCATCCTCCGCAAGATCTCCGATCGGTTCAAATCCCTCCAGATCCCATTTCCCGCCGAGCAGTCCCGTATTGCACAGAATACCGCCGCGCACAAGATGTTTCATACTGTCCTTCATGACAGCAGGGCCGACCAGCTCGAGAATGCGGTCATACCGTTCATCCGTACGCAGAATGCCGTCCTCTTCAATCACAACATCGCTGTAGCCCGCGGCAAGCATCCGTGTGCGCTGCTCCGCGCGCCGGGTGCTCCCAACAATGTACATATGCGGAAACTGTGCACGCATAAGGCGCAGGAATGCGATGCCGACACCGCTTGCCCCGCCGCGTACGAGGACCGTATATCCGTCCTCGATGCGCAGGTTCTTGAGCGAACCGAACGCCGTGTAGTACGTCTCCGGAATCGCCGCTAAAATCTCCCACGGCAATTCACTCTGCACAGGATAAATCTGCTCATTCGGCAGCAGTACATACTCCGCATAGCCGCCGTCAAAGGCGCGCCCCATCTCCCCCATCAGTGAGACAACGCGCTGCCCCGCGGGAAGGCGTACTGCGTCCGTCGTCTCCTCTACCGTCCCGACGCATTCGATGCCGAGGATGCGCGGAAAGGAAACGGACGGAGACAGCCCCTGGCGCGTGAAAATCTCCGAATGGTTTACGCCAAAGGCGCGCACGCGCACAAGCGACCAGCCGGCCTTAAGCGCAGGACGCGGGACATCTGTATAAACGAGCTGTTCCGGTCCGCCGGGTTTATATACAACAACCGCTTTCATCATATTTCCTCCCAACGCAGATCTTTTCTTCCATATTATCATCCCATCCGCAAAAATGACAAGCACAGCTCAGGAGTTTGTCTCTTTCCATCTCCTATGCTATAATGCCCCTGTAACAAAGTCGTATGCTAGGAGCTGAGCATCCTTGAAGAATTTTGCCTCAACATTTGTCCATTTTATTGCAAGTGTCGCCTTCGCCGTGAGCGCGGCTGGGTATTGGTATTTCACAGACAATATCTCGATCGAAACGGCGTCCGAGATTTTCCTTGGCGTATTCCTCGCCGCATCACCGCTCCCCTTCATCGTCTCACGATGGCTGATCGCTATGCGCATCAAACGCCGCCTGCACAGCAGCGCCGTCGTATGCAGCCGTATGGGCGCGCTGACCGAGCTCCTTCATGTTGATACGATCGCATTCAACCGCAACGGAACGCTCACAGAAGGAAATATATTCATCTCGGGACTGATTCCCGAAGGGATGACGCAGGGCTCTCTGCTGGCGCTCGCTGCCAGTGCCGAACGCGAAGCCGTACATCCGTATGCGCAGGCGCTCTATGATACCGCTGTTCAGCGCGGCCTCCATCTCCAGCGGCACTCGGCGGCACGCGAGGCCGAAAGTCTCGGCGTTGAGGCGCTCATTGCACGCACGCCCGTCCGCGTTGGAAAGAAGGAATGGCTGCAGGAGGAGGACATCGAAATCAGTGCCGCTCTCCTCACGCGCGCCGATCAGCTCGCGACGAGCGGACAGTCGCCGCTCTTTGTCAGCTCGAGCAAGTATGCGCGCGGCATCATTGCCGTACGTGACGATGTGCGTGCAGAGGTGAAACGCGCGCTGCAGCAGCTGCGTGAACGCGGTCTCTCTCTCGTTCTCCTCACGGGCGAGACAAGGCGTCTCGCAAATGCGACGGGCAAGGAACTCCGCATCAGTGAGATACGTTCTGATCTCACAGGCACGGATAAGGCACGCGAAATCCGGCTGCTGCAGTCACGCGGCGCCGTCGTCGCGATGGTCGGCGATCCAATGTCGGATCAGGCGGCGCTGCGCGCAGCAGATATCAGCATCGGCTGTCCCTCCTCTCTGGAGGAGCCGCCTGCTTCTCCGGAAGAAGATGCTCCGCAGGATCCGCTGCACGAAGAACTTCTGCGCGGTCCGAATGAAAATATTTCCGCCGAAGAACGCGAGCCGCTGCTACCTGCCGAGAACGCCGCTTATTTCGAGTCACATCCGCTGCACAAACAAAGCTGTTCAGCGGACTTTACGCCGGATATCATGCTCGATGCGGCGGGACTTCCGAGTCTCGTCGCTCTCTGGGATACGTGCAACGCTGCACGTTCACGCTCAAAGCAAAATCGCTGGCTGAGCATCTTCTTCCTCCTGCTCTTTGCACCTGCCTCTGCGGGCCTTCTCTCCTTCCTCGGCGCTCTGCATCTCTCCTATCCGTTCGTCGCGGGCGCACTGCTTTTGCTGATGCTCCTGCTCATTATGAATGCACTTCGTGAATGAGTTTAACTAATATCCATTCCTAAATAATTGAAAATATCATTCTAACTTGTATTTCATTTTAACCTATGATATAATTCACCGAACCATGACCTTTTGTCCAATTTTCGGGGCAAAAGCAGGTGCTGTGATTATATTGTGGGTTCTTTATTTTGGGAGGGTTTTGGGAATGGAAGAAGTGTTGCTGTCACGATGGCAGTTTGCAATCACAACCGTCTATCATTTTCTCTTCGTCCCCGTCACGCTTGGCATGGCGATCTTTGTCGCTCTGCTCGAGACGTGCTACGTGAACACGAAGAAGCCGGAGTGGAAGAAGACCTGCCGGAAGCTTTTGCATTTCTTCGGCACGCTCTTTCTCATCAACTTCGCGATGGGTGTCGCCACAGGACTTGTGCAGGAGTTTCAGTTCGGCATGAACTGGTCGGAATACTCGCGCTTCATGGGCGATATCTTCGGTGCACCACTCGCACTCGAGGCGCTGACGGCGTTCTTCCTCGAGTCGACGTTCCTTGGCATCTGGATGTTTGGCTGGGACAAGCTTTCTGAGAAGGCACACTGCGCATGCATCTGGCTCGTTGCCATCGGCAGCAATCTGTCTGCCTTCTGGATTCTCGTTGCCAACTCCTTTATGCAGCATCCTGTCGGGTATACGATTGCCAACGGGCGTGCGGAGATGGCGAGCTTCACCGAGCTGATTACAAATCACTATATCCTCGGCGAACAGTCACATACGCTCTTTGCAGGCATCACAACGGCAGGCTTCGTTATCATGGCAGTCTCCGCATGGAAGCTGCTCCACGATGAAGAGTCCCGCTATGCATTCACGCAGGCGATCAAGGCCGGTGCAGTCTACACGATCATCGGTGTTTTCGGCGTCATCCTCAGCGGTCATTTCCACACGCAGTACCTCGCACAGGCAAGCCCGATGAAGCTCGCAGCAATGGAGGCACTCTGGGAGACGGAGGATCCTGCTCCGTTCGCTGTTCTTGCCTATCCGAATATGGAAAAGGGCCAGAACGATTTTGAGATCACGATCCCCTATATGTTCACCATCATGGTGCATGACAATATCAAGGGCGAGGTGCGCGGCATCAACGACCTCCAGAAGGAAGCCGTCCAAAAGTACGGCCCCGGCGACTACCGTCCGCATGTAACGATGCTCTTCTACTCGTTCCGTGCGATGGTCGGCGCAGGCTTCTTTATGGTGCTCGTCTCACTCGTGGTATTCTATCTCTCGAAGAAGGACAAGATCCTCTCGGCCAAGGGACTCCTGCGCGCGCTCCCCTGGCTCGTTGTCGTTCCCTTTATCGCCAATTCCTGCGGCTGGATTGTCGCAGAGATGGGCCGTCAGCCATGGATTGTCATGGGCCTGCAGAAGACAATGGACGGCGTCTCGCCGAACCTCAGTGCGGCGGAGATCATGTTTACGATGATCGGGTTCACGGTCCTCTACCTGCTGCTCATCATCACGGCGCTTTACATCGCCTTCCGCTTCATCCGCCGGACGCAGATTACACCTGCCATCGAAGGAGGGAAGTAAACATGGATTACAATATTCTCTGGTTTGTGCTCATCACTGTGCTCTTCACGGGTTTTTTCTTCCTCGAGGGATTTGACTACGGTGTCGGCACACTTCTCACGATTATCTCGGATAAAGAGAGCGACCGCTCTCAGATCGTCCGCACGATCGGTCCCGTCTGGGACGGCAACGAGGTCTGGATGATCACGGCAGGCGGTGCGATGTTTGCAGCGTTCCCGCATGTCTATGCTACCCTCTTCAGTACGTTTTACATCGCGCTCTTCCTCATGCTGGTCGCACTCATCCTGCGGGCGGTCGCGTTTGAATTCCGCCATCAGCGTACGGATGAAAAATGGCAGAGCATGTGGTCGAATGCGATCACGTTCGGCAGTATCGTCCCTGCATTCCTCTGGGGCGTTGCGGTCACAAATCTGATTGCGGGACTTCCCATCGGTCAAAACATGGTCTATCAGGGCAGTTTCTTTGATCTCTTGACCCCGTATACCCTGGTCGGCGGCGCAGCATTCTTTGCAGTCTTTGCCTTTCACGGTGCCTCATTCCTAGGCCTGCGTCTCACCGATCAGCAGCTTCTCGCACGTGCACGTACGCTTGGTCTGAAATTCGGTGTCCTCGCGGCAGTTCTTTACGTTCTCTGCATGGTTCTCACCTATTTAGAGACGGATCTCTACGACAGCACGCTCGCCGGTGCAGCGCTCGTCCTCTCCGCAGTCTCCTTCGTTGCAGGAATCGGGGCGCTTTACAAGAACTGCTCCAAAGGCGCGTTCGTGCTCGGCGGTCTCGCCATTGCGGGTACAACGATCGGCTTTTTCGCCGGACTCTTTCCGCGGCTTATGGTCTCGAGCCTCAACCCGAGCTGGAGCCTGACGATCCGCAACGCTTCATCGACGGAGTACACGCTCTCCATTATGACAATTGCGGCGCTCATCTTCGTCCCCATTGTCCTCGGCTATCAGATCTGGACGTATTATATTTTCCGTAAACGCATCGCTCCGGATGACACGAGTCATCAAGCCTACTGACAACCAAATGAAAAAGAAGTCCATCCTATTCTCTGCACTTCGTGCGGAGAGAAATCATATTCTCATGCGTGCGGCGATCGAACTCCTGCACGGAGGACTCGTCATCGCCGCGGCGTGGGAGGCTGCGGTCATCGTAAATACGGTATTCATGCAGCGCGGCGGACTTGCCGAAACAGCATCAGAACTTCTGATGCTGTTTTTGTGCGTTCTCTCCATGGCGCTCCTGCGCCTGCCAAAAGGACATATCGAGGCGCAGCTCTCCCATCATTTGCGCCTCTCCTGCCGCAAGGCTCTCCATGAGGCAATGCTCGCACAAGGGCGTGACGTCTCCGGCGCACTGACGTTGACGCTTGAACGCGTCGATGCGCTCGATCCGTTTTTTCATATGGTCCTGCCGACAGTGATCGCAGGCGCAGTTCTCATCCCCCTCATCCTGATTGTATCCGCATTTGCAGATCCTCTCTCGGCGCTTCTTTTTCTGGCAACGCTCCCGATTGCTCCTTTTTTGCTCTTCCTGATCGGGCGCGCCACACGCCGTGCGAGCGAACGTCAATGGGACAAGATGCAGGCGCTGACCGACGGCTTCGGCGAGCTTATCCGCGCGGCAATGACCCTCAAAATCTTCCGCCGCGCGGAGAGCGAGGGCGCGCATCTCGCACAGATGAGCCGCTCTTTCGCCGAGGCCTCCCTTTCTGTCCTCCGCCTTGCCTTTGTCTCGGCATTTGCGCTCGAGCTGATCACGACACTCTCGATTGCTCTCATCGCCGTCTCAATCGGCCTGCGCCTGCTCGAGGGGATGATGGACTTTCAAACGGCATTCTTTGTGCTCATTCTCGCACCGCTCTTCTACCAGCCTCTGCGCGAGGGCGGCATCGCCTTTCATGCGGCAATGGATGCAAAGACGGCGGAGGCGGCACTCCTCCCCTATCTGGATCTCTCTTCTCCTGCGGACGGAGCATGCGATCGCATTCTCACACCGCCCGCCGTCCATACGGAACATCTCGGCTATCGCTACCCAATGACGAATGAGGCCGTACTGATTGACCTGAGCCTTTCATTTCCCACAGGAAAAGCCACTGTTCTTGCGGGTGCAAGCGGTATCGGAAAGTCCACGCTGCTGCTCCTGCTTGCAGGGCAGATTGCACCGACAGAAGGAAGTATTTTTCTGGCCGACGGTGCAGGCACAGGGAATGCCTTCGATCTCGCACGTCTCTCGGAAGGGACGAGGCAGTCGCTCATCACCTATGTGCCGCAAGAACCGCATATATTTACAGCAACACTTGCAGAGAACGTCAGTCTCTGGCTGGAAGATGCTTCGGATGCATCTGTCACAGCCGCCCTCGAGGCCGCGGCGCTCGGCGACTTCCTGCGCGCTCTGCCCGAGGGAATTCGAACGCCCCTCGGTGCAGGCGGCCATCCCCTCTCTGCGGGGGAACGCCACCGCCTCGGTCTTGCACGTGCATTTTTCCAAAACCGTCCCGTCGTTCTCCTTGATGAGATCACTGCAGGCCTCGACGGCGAGACGGAGACATGCGTCATCGAGGCGCTGACCGCATTTGCTCATCACCGCACGCTGATCCTGACATCGCATCGTCCGGCGCTGATTGCATGGGCAGATCATGTCATTGAATTAGGAGGTGAAGTTTGATGACAGGAACACTTGCTCGCCTTCTTGCAATTGCTGCCCCGACAAAGGCACTCCCTGCCCTCCTTGCGGGAGTGCTTGCGGCAGCATTCGGCATTGCGCTGATCGCTGCAGCAGCATGGATCATCGCGAGTGCGGCCCTGCAGCTGCCGCTCTCAGCACTTGCCCTTGCGATTACAATGGTGCGTGCCTGCGGCATTGGACGTGCCGTCTTCCGCTACCTCGACCGCCTTCTTTCCCATCGTCTTGCATTCTCCTGCTATGAGAAGCTGCAGCTGGCAACATACCGCCGCTCTGCCGCGGCGATTCCCCTGCGCGAGGGTAATGTCCGCGAGGGCGAATTCCTGCACGATCTCCTAACCGGCTGCGAGGCTCTGCGCGATTTCTATCTGCGCGCCGTACCGCAGCCGTTGATCGCAGGTGCTTTGATGCTTGCGGCCTGCGCCGCGCTTCTCCCCCTTGCGCCCTTTGGCGCTGCTCTCATCCTTGTGCTCTATCTTCTCCATCTTTCCCTGCCCCGTCTCCTCCAAGAAAAAGATCTGCGCATAGAGAGTGCAGCCTATCGGGGCAGCCTGCTCGATCAATTGGACGGACGTGCGGAACTCAGAGCCGCCGGCAGCATTTCCCATGCGATCCACTTTCTCGATCGGGCAGCGGCAGACTTTCAGCGGGAGCAGGCCGCCAGACGCCAACGGCGTGAAAGGCTCTTCACGTTGCTCGATATTCTGCGCGTAGCGGTCTGGATCGTGCTGATTGTTCTGCTGACACCTCTTGTCAGGGACGGTGCATTGACCGGCGTACAGTATGCCGTCTGGGTGCTCACCCTCGAAGCGCTGCTCAGCGAGTTCCGTCCGCTCCCTGCTGCAAGCATCAGTGCAGCGGAAGCAATGCAGGCGGCATCAAACATACTGCCGAAGGAGTTCAAGACTGCCCCAGAAACAGCTTCGTCGCCTGCCGCAAAAGTACCGGAGGAAGGCACACCTCTGATCGAGGCAAAGCAGATTTCCTTCGGCTATCATGCCTCCGTTCCCATTCTGGACAAACTCTCGTTCACGGTCCGCCGTGGTCAGCACACGGCGATCATTGGCGAGAGCGGCGCAGGCAAGACGACGCTCGCCGGTCTGCTTCTGCGTCTCTGGGAGCCGGACAGCGGCGAAATCTTCTATGCCGGCCTTCCGCATACGGTGCTTTCTCCAGCAGAGGCGCGAGCGTTCTTCGGCGCCTCCCTGCAAGGGGCCTATCTCTTCAGCACATCGACACGGGACAATTTTCTGCGTCTGCATGACGAGATAAGCGAGCAACAAATCTGGCAGGCCCTTGAAACGGCACAGCTTGCCGATGTCGTGCGCGCCCTGCCTGCAGGACTCGACGAGCCGCTCGGCAAGAATGCTTCGCGTCTTTCGGGCGGCCAGCGCAGCCGACTCCTCACAGCGCTCGCCCTCGCCTCCGGCGCACCGATACTGCTCCTCGACGAGCCGACGGCAGGCCTCGATGCTGCGCGCGGTGCACGCCTGATCGAACGTGTTCTTGCTGCGCTCGACGCGCGCGGTGCAACGCTCATCGTCATCACGCACGATCTCCCCCTTTTAGACCGCATGAAACAGGTGATAGAACTATGACGCAGGAACAATTTCACGAACGAATCCATGTTGTTCTGGACCGCCTCGGCGCAGCAGCACCGCCCCATGAGCTTTTTTCGGGCGGTGCAGAGGACTGGCATGCCCGCGCACGGCTCGCACATTTCCTCGCACAGATGCCGGAGCATCGGGCAGAGGCGATGGAACTCTTTCAGAGCATCATAGACGCCGAGCCGAACGAGGAGCTGGCGCAGGATATAGAGGAAAAAGTCTACGCTCTCCAAGGACTGAGTGCATTGGAAGCCCGTGAAAAGGAAACGCAGGCAGCGGCGCTTGATCATATCAATATGGCAATCGAGTGCGCGGAGGCCACAGACTTTCTCTACAAATATATTCTGCGCGGCGAACTCTGGGCAGACCGCTGGAACCTCATGCACAAGCTTGGCATGACCGAGGAAGCAGAGGCAGAGGCGGATGAACGCATTGCCGTCTTTGACGGTCTTGAAGATACGGTTCCGCACAACAGCTATCTCTACTACGGCTACCGGTTCAAGGCCCATCTCGCTGCGGAGCGCGGCGTCGTACTCATCGCAAAGGACTACATGCACATGGCGCTCCACGCCATGGAGATTCCCCCCGCATATGAACAGGGCCTTGCCGATGCCTTTGCGGCATCGCACGAAAATGCCTCTTGGATCCTGCGCGAAATTGACCGCGCCACGCCGAATCCCGAGCAGCTGCATTGGGATATATAAAATATTTCTTTTCATATGATCGCGCACAAAACGGGTCAGCCATACCCAAAATTTGGTTCGTACGGCTGACCCGTTTTTGTTGTCCATTCTCTCTGCGTTCAGGGTGTTTTGCGATAACTTTCGTCCATCAATCCAAAGAGCGCAGGATAGTTTCCCTGCGTAATAAGAGAGAAACCCGGAGCATCGATCTCTTTTCCCTCGAAGGATGCAGATTTTCCTTCCTGCTCCATGCGTTCGGCAGTCATATTGGGCGCATGAATCTTGGGCATCACTGAGATATCGTGTTCCGTCCCATTCGCCCGCCTAATGTGGAAGACAGTGTTTCCCTGTTTCTGCAGGAGCAGAAGGCGCAGTTCGTTTGGCTTGTACCAAGCAACAGATGCACCGTCAATGTGCAGGATCTCATCTCCCTCTGAAAAGGCAGCATCGCTTGATGTTTTGATAAGGAAATGATTCCCCTCATCTTTCTTATACAAATAACTGATCTCGAAGGGAAACACTGCATACGGGCTCATTTCGCGATACAGATCGTTCAGGAAGCCATCCCATTGATCCGCAAGACTTCGCCATATTCCGGTCGAAGTGACGACAAATCCTTCCGGTGTCATCATGCCGACTGTATAATATGATTTTGCAAATGACAGATATCCTTGCTGATCCTTCATCATCGCAAGAAGAGTCCCGCCATGATATGGAATCGTTTCAAACGTGACCAGAGGCCATTGGTCGCCGATACTGTCCCCTATAACGCTGACGATGTGTTCGTTCGTATTCGGAAAGAAGTGAAAGCCCCTCCAATCCGACTTCATTTCTTTGTCTTTCTTGAGTTCCTCCAAATGCCCATAGATTCGACCTTGAACCACCTCAGGCGAAACATCAGGGAGGAATACACGCGGTCTGGAATCCTCCTGTACAGAATCATCTGCATTCTGTGCACGTATATTGCCTTCCCGGAGATACTGCGACGGATCTGCGGCAGCGAGCTTCTGCATCGCCTCTGCCGTTTTTAGCTTTCCCTTTTTCTCCCATAGAATTTTGTCCCCATCGACAAGCTGGAACGAAAATTCTGCAGCTTTTCCCATTCGCGCAATATCCTCTGCCGATAGACGGTACCATCCGGAGAACCACTTGCTGTCATGCATATCGGCTTCGGAGCCGACCGGCTCCAGTGCGATCAGCTGACCATCGGCATAGGCACGCGCACGGACCGCATTTGCTTTTTTGAACGAACTCTTTTCTGCGTCAAATCGGATGTAGTACACAGGCGCCGCTCCATCGGGCGCAAATGCTTTCAGTACGGGAAGATCCGGGCCTGCGACAAAGCCGATACTGCCGTCGGGTGCACGATGTGCGAGCACCGCGTTCTTATACGGGAACTCTCCGGATGCCTCTGCACAGCTCCCCATAAAAAGAAGTCCGCACAGGAGAATGCCTGCGATTCTGATCCCCATTAAAGTCTCCGCCTTTCTGAATGGAACAGCAAGAATAAATTCTCTCTCATCATACCTGCAGACGTTCTTAAATACAAGCCCTGCTGTCGGAAAATATCGCCGTGCGCTTCAAAATAAAACGGCAGAGACTCTTTTATGACAAACCTCAATTCCCTCAGCCGCGTCATTTGAAAGAATCCCTTTTTCCTGCTATAATCGTAGCTGACAGAGGAGGATTGTCGTTTGCATCAGCAGCAGATTCTCCGACCCAAAGGAGTTTTTTACACAATGCTGTTACACCGTAAATCCGTCGAACTGCTTGCACCTGCCGGCACATGGGACGCCATGACCGCAGGCATTGCAGCCGGTGCGGATGCCGTCTACCTCGGCGGCAAACATTTCAATATGCGTCTGCATGAAGGCGACTTCAATTTCAATGACGAACTCCTCAAAGAGGCTGTTGATTATGCGCACGCGCGCAATGTCGAACTCTATGTCACGCTCAACAACCTCATCAGCAATGAGGAACTGCCGGCACTGCGGGACTACCTTTCGTATCTCAACGAGATTCGCCCGGATGCCATTCTCGTGCAGGACTTCGCCGTGCTCGAGCTTGTCCACGAGATGGGCATTACCGTCCCCCTGCATACCTCCGTCATGATGAACACGCACAATGAGCACGCCATCGAAAAGCTCAAGGAGTACGGCATCACGCGCATTGTTGTCGGCCGGGAGATGACCCTCTCCGAGCTCGCCCTCTTCCGTGCGCGCACGGGCATCGAGGTCGAGTACTTCATGCACGGCGATATGTGCATCTCCGAGAGCGGGCAGTGCATTCACTCGGGCGTACTCTTCGGACAGAGCGGCAACCGCGGGCGCTGCATGAAGATCTGCCGCTGGCCGTTTGCACTCATCAATGAAGAGACGGGTGCCGTGCTCGACGAGGACAGCCCCGGTCCGTACAAGCTTGCTCTGAAGGACATGTGCATGTACCGCTCCATTCCGGAGCTGATTCAGGCGGGCGTCTATTCGTTCAAGATTGAGGGGCGCATGCGCTCGCCCGAGTTCATCGGGCGTCTTGTCTCCACCTACCGCAGGGCAATCGACGCCTACATCGCAGACCCGAACGGCTATGCGACGGATGAGGACGGCTGGCGCACGCTCTATGACAATCGTGTACGCGACTACACGACAACGTTTGCATTCGGACAGCCCACGGCGGTCGACATCGGCATGACGGGCGAGCGTGAACCGCGCTTCTTCAGCCAGGCCGTCGAGGAGGCGGGCTTTGCCGACGAGGTTCTGCGCGCGGAGCGTCCGATTGAGAAGGAAAACGCCCCCAGCCGCCATCTGAGTGTGCGCGTCGGCACGGTCGAAGCGGCGCGTGCAGCAATCGATGCCGGTGCCGATACGATCTATGCAGGCGGTGAGGCTTTTCGTCCCAACCGTCCGTGGAAGCGCGCAGATTATGAGGACATCATCCGCTATGCGGCGGGTCGGACACGCATTGTCATCAATACGCCGCGCACGACCATGCGGCGCGCGTGCGGCGAACTGGAGCAGTTCTTTACGGAGTTGGAGAGCCTCGGAGCAGACGGCATCATGGTCGGAAACCTCGGTGCCCTGAAGCTTGCCCGTACGTGCACGAAGCTGCCCGTACAGGCCGATCACTCCTTCAACATCTTCAACCATCTCGCCGTGACCTTTCTGCGGGAAAACGGGCTCACAATGGCGGCAGCCTCCTACGAGCTCTCCTTCCAGCAGCTGCGCGAAATCGTCGAGAATGCAGTCCTGCCGATCGAGGCGGTCATCCACGGCTCCTACGAATCCATGATCTGCGACTACAACTTCCCCGCAATGTCGCTGCCGAATTACAGCGATCTCTCCGCGCCGGAGCTGCTCGATATACACTATGCATTCCGCGACGAGGCCGACGGGGTGCATCCGATCCGCATTGACCAGTACGGGCGCAATCACATCTACTTTGCGAAGGATCTCTGCCTCTATCCCTATCTTGAAAAATTCAACGGACTCGGTTCCTATCGCATTGAGGCACAGGATTATACCGCAGAGCAGACGGCAGAGATCGTCCGCATCTACCGTGCCGCGCTCGACCGCCTTGCAGCCGGCGGAGACGGATATCGGGCGGCGGATTTCGACCGTCTCACAGGAGTATCTCCGCGTCCGCTCGGCATCGGCACCTACCGTTTCCGCCAGAGCCGTAATTCCATCTGAGTCAGAAAGCATAATTTTATGGAAACACCTTCTGCAAACGCACCGTCATACATCGGCGCTGCCGCCATCCTGGAGAAAAAGAAGAAATACATCATGCCCTGTCTCGGGCATTTTTACAGCGAGCCGCGCCAGATCGTGCGCGGGGAGATGCAGTATCTCTACGACAGCGAGGGACGGCAGTATCTCGACTGCTTCGCCGGTGTCTCCGTCATCAACTGCGGCCACTGCAATCCGGAGATCAACGCCGCCGTCACAGAGCAGCTGAATACACTCCAGCACGTCTGCAACATCTACCTCACGGAGAATTTTGTCAACCTCGCGGAACAGCTAGCGCGCATCACGCCCGGGTGCCTGCAGAAGAGTTTTTTCTGCTCCACGGGCACAGAGGCGAACGAAGGAGCCGCACTCCTCGCTCAGATTGCGACGGGCAGCAGTGAGTTCATTGCACTGCGCGGCGGACTGCACGGCAGAACCAAGCTCACAATGAGCCTCACGGGCATCTCCATGTGGCGGACGGACCCGAATCCCGTCGGCGGCATCCACTTCGTCAAGAATCCCTACTGCTACCGCTGCCCGCATCAGCACTCCCCCGAGGAGTGCGGGATTGACTGCACGTATGAGCTTGAGGAGACGATCAAAAGCGCGACTGCGGGACGCCCGGCGGCATTCATCGCCGAAACGATTCAGGGCAACGCCGGCATCATCGTCCCGCCGAAGAACTATTTCAAGCGCGTCAAGGAAATCCTCGACCACTACGGCGTTCTCTTCATCGCGGACGAGGTGCAGACGGGCTTTGCCCGCACGGGCAGGATGTTCGCCATCGAGCATTTCGGCGTTGCGCCCGACATCATGACGATGGCAAAGGCGCTCGGCAACGGCGCACCGATCAGTGCATTCATCGCCACGCCCGAGATTGCCGACACCTACACGAAACCCGGTGCCTCGACACTCGGCGGCAATCCGGTCTCCACGACGGCGGGACTTGAGGTCATCCGTTACATCGAGGAGCATGATCTGATCGGAAATGCCGACCGGCGCGGCGCACAGCTGCATGCAGGACTGGAGGAGATTCAGCAGCGTCATCCCATCATCGGTGATATCCGAGGCCTCGGCCTCATGGTCGGCGCCGAGTTTGTCCATACGGACAAGTCTCCCGCCGCCGCCGAGCTTGACATCGTGATCGAAGAACTCAAGAACCGCGGCTTCATCGTCGGCAAGAACGGCATCAGCCGCAATGTTATGGCATTCCAGCCGCCTCTTGTTGTCACGGAGGAGAACATCAGCGACGTGCTGAATGCCCTCGAACTCGTCCTCACAGAGAAAGGATTCTAAAGGTGCACTATGGCAAAACGATCCTATGATCTCACCGTCGCGGGATGCACGCGCAGGCTCACAATCCTGAACCTCAACGAGAACCTCGCGATTGCCGGCTTCATCATGCTCGGCGATGTCGAACTCTGCGAAAACTGTGCGCGGGCACTCGCAAAAAAAATCCCTGCGGATACCGAGATCATCATGACTGCCGAAACCAAGGGCATTCCCCTTGCCGCCGAGCTCTCACGCCAGCTCGGCATCCCCTACTATGTTACTGCACGCAAATCCGTCAAGGCATATATGGAGGACCCCATCTGGGTCGAGGACGAGTCCATCACAACCATGGGCAAACAGCGCCTCTATCTCATGAACAGCGACATTGAGCGCATTGAGGGCCGCAAGGTCCTGCTCCTCGACGATGTCATCAGCACGGGCGGCTCCATGACCGCACTCGCCCATCTCGCGGAGAAGGCAGGTGCCCACGTCATCGGACAGGCTGCCGTCCTCGCTGAAGGCGACGCCGCAAAGCGGACGGACATCATTTTCCTCGAGGCCCTTCCGCTCTTTGAAGCAGAGTAGATTATTCGTCTTTCCTAGAGAGGCAGGCTTCCTTGCATCAGTATCTCTTCTACATCGGGGACTTCCCCATCCGCTCCTATGGTATTGTCATCTCTTTCTCCATCCTGCTCGCGACAGGCGTCGGATATTTCCTCGCAAAGGCGGACGGACGCGGCTATGAGAAATACATCCCCGACCTCGGCATCTACTGCGGCATCGCAGGACTCCTCGGTGCGCGTCTCTGGGATGTGTTCTTCTTTGACTGGGACTACTACCAGCACCATCTGACCGAGATTCTGAACGTCTGGCAGGGCGGCATGGCGATCCAGGGCGGCGTTTTCCTCGGTGTACTGGTCGGCATTCTGTACAGCAGAAAGCACAAGCTCGACACCGTTCACTTCCTCGACATTGCCGCGCCCGCCATTGTCCTCGGACAGGCGCTCGGCCGCTGCGCGAACCTTCTCAACGGCGATGCATTCGGCGCACCGACCGGCAGCAGCTTCGGCATTCTCTATCCGGAGAGCACCCTCGCCCACCACACCTACGGTGCACAGCCGCTCTGGCCGGCGGAGGTCTGGGAGGGGCAGCTGGATATTGTCATCTTCGCTCTCCTCCTCATCTTCCGTGCGCGCGGGCATGCGCGCGGTCAATGCTTCGCTCTCTACGTCATGCTGTACAGCCTCGTGCGCTTTGCCCTCGAGTATCTGCGCGGCGACTACACAGAGAAATATCTCGGTCTCTTTACAAGTGCCCAGATGACCAGCCTTGGCTTTGGCCTTGCTGCACTCGCCGTCTTCCTCTGGCTCGGACTGCGGGCCGTTCCTGCGCCCGTGAAGGACAACATGCCTCCGCAGGGAGACGATCGGCGCAAAAAGGGAAGACGCGGAAAATAACAGCTCAAACTATCGCCCCCAAGGACACAGTGCAAATGATCATTGAGATAACTGAATCAATCGCGGAAAATCTGACGCAAACAGAAAAATCGATTGTCAAGTATATCAATCAAAATGAGACAAAGCTCTCCCGCATGTCGATCGTTGACATTGCCTTTGAAACCTTCAGCTCACCGTCCACCGTTTCCCGTGCCATCCGCAAATGCGGAATCAACGGATTCAATGAGCTGCGTTACAAACTGATGCGCCCGAACACGGATCGGGCGATTGTCAGCATCAACGAGATCATGAACAAATCCCTGATCGAAGCGGAGGTGCTGCTTGAGCGCATCTCCCTCCAGAATCTGCTCGAGATTGTCCGGCGCATCGAACTGGCAAAGGATTCTCGTGTATACGTTTTGGCGAGAGGGCTGACTTCATACGTAGCAAAAGAATTTAGTCTGAAGCTCCAGCTGCTCGACTACGATGTGATGGAGACAGATGATCCGAACATCATGAAGAGCATTACAAAACACCTGTCCCCCACGGCGCTTGTCATCATCTTCTCCCTCAAGGGAAAAACAGAAGAGCTCGTCGAATCCGCACGCAATGCATACTCTCTGGGCGCAGATGTCATTACCTGCTGCTGTGCGGAGGACAGCCCGCTCCTGCCATACTCTGCAAAATCCCTGATTGGGTTCAAGCACAAGCACGTATCAATCCGGGAGTATGAGGTCACCAGCCGCGTTGCTCTCAGCATCATGGCACGAATGATTGTCGATTACCTCGTACAGCAAAACGAAAACAAAACCGCATACGATCACTGACATCTTCTGATGAAAATCCATTTTCCGAAAACGAAAAGATTTTCATCAGATTTTCTTTTACTATGATATATATCCCGAATCAGCGGAATATATAGAAAGGTGGAGGAGACAGATGAAAAAGCT